>CEQW01063895.1_pt1 | contig 13942 bp, 13 predicted proteins | sample 530891 | NCBI WGS metagenome assembly CEQW01 (sample SAMEA2621066, study PRJEB7988) | marine metagenome | biome: marine biome (ENVO:00000447); feature: surface water layer (ENVO:00002042); material: "saline water (ENVO:00002010), including plankton (ENVO:xxxxxxxx)" | depth 5 m
CACGCCATTGGTTTCGGGCGTCATAGCATTGATGCTTGAAGCCAACTCAAACCTTACATGGAGAGATGTGCAACACATCATCGTACACACATCGCGTGTCAACGACGCCTCAGACAATTCATGGAACACCAATGGTGCAAATCATGATGTGAGTCATAAATATGGATACGGAGTTATTGATGCCGGAGCAGCTGTTGCAATGGCAGAAACATGGATTTCTGTTGATGAAGAGACATATGTTTCATCTGGAACTCTTAACTGCTTACAATGTGATATTCCTGATAACAGTCCAAACTTTGTTTCCGTAAACACGACGGTTACTGAACCAATTCGAGTAGAAAATGTGGATGTAATCGTCGATATTACTCATGAATTTAGAGGGGATTTAGAAATGATATTGACAAGTCCTGATGGCACACGTAGTATTCTCAGCGAAAAGCATAGTGACGAAGGTCAAGATTTCAGTAACTGGCGTTTTTCGACTGTTCACCACTGGGATGAGGACAGTCGCGGAGAATGGACGCTGACCGTCGAAGATCAGGGGAACAATGATGTTGGCTCCCTTGACTCTTGGGAATTGATTGTCTATGGGACTGAAATCAATGTTGATACAGACGGTGATAATTTAACAAACTCCAACGAAACGGATATTTACGGAACCGATCCTGAAGACTATGACACTGATGATGACACAATAAGCGATGGCGATGAAGTCCTCGTTTTTGGTACCAACCCGCTTCTCAGTGACACCGATGGTGATGGATTGTCAGATGGAGTTGAAATCAATGTCAACGGAACTGACCCGTTGGACAACGATACAGATGGTGATTTGTTACTCGATGGAGAAGAGGTCTTACTCTATGGTACAAATCCATTGATACCCGACCCAGATGCGGATATCGACAATTTCTACTGGTTCGAGGATTGTAACGATACAAATGCGCAAATCTACCCCGGTGCTGAAGAAATTTTGAATGGAGTGGATGACAACTGTGATGGACATTGGGATGAGAGTTTCAATGAAACTGATTCCGATGAGGATGGACTTTCAGATTTTGCAGAGTTCCATATCTATGGGACCAACCTCTCCCTCTCTGACACCGATGGAGATTTCCTAAGTGATGGAGATGAAATACTGATTCTCTTAACCGACCCTCTTGTCAAAGATAATGATTCTGATATGGACGGTTATTATTGGTTTGAGGACTGTAATGATACGAATGCCAGTATTGCTCCAAATATCGAAGAATTGCTGGACGGTATCGATAACAATTGTGATGGCCTTATCGATGAAATTTTCAACGGAACCGATACAGACGAGGACGGTTTACTCGACCTTGAGGAATTTCTCGAAATTGGAACAGATCCGTTTGATGCAGACACTGATGATGATGGTTTGACCGATGGAATAGAAGTATTATCCACCTTTACCAATCCATTTGTCCCTGACCTTGATGAAGATCAAGATGGTTTTCGTTGGTTCTTGGATTGTAACGACAACGATTCAACTCAATCTCCGAACGCTGTAGAAATTTGGAACGGATTGGACGACGATTGCGATAATTCAATCGATGAAGATGTTGAACGTGCAAGCCTGATAACGCCGATGCCGTTGTTGGCAGAAGTTAACCTCAACGCCACCAATGATTCACTTGAACTATCTGTTTCACTCAACCTTGATTCTGATTCTATTGAGCGACTCAATATCACAGTCCAGTGGTATCGAAATCAGACCATGGTCGCTCAAGGACAAACGTTTTCTGAACAACCCCATAATTGCCAGCAACCCCTCAATGATTTTTCAATCGAGCTCTGCAATCTCAACGGAACCGTCGGGCCTTACGAGATCAGAGCAGTCGTGTTCGATGATGTAGGTTTCATTGAAGTAAAATGGTCAGTAACATACACTGTTTGGCAACCACCCGTTGTTGAACAAGATGAGGAAACAATCATCCAATCCAATGAAAACGAGGAAGGCGTCGCTCTTCCTGAGAATCTACTGGTATGGGTCTTAGCAGGAATTGTCGTCATTCTAAGTGGAATCTTGGTCATGACTCGTCGACAAAATGCACGTCCAATACAGCCAAACCGGCCAAAACAAGCCCCTGCAACATTTATTCCTTCACAGAAATATTCGAATGTACCGTCAGCACCTGACTTTTCCAAAATGGGAGAATATGTACCGCCCTCAAATAACGAATGGGACACGAACCGATGGAAGTAGTTACAATCGATTGGAAATAATACTCCAACCTACCAATCGGCCCTCTTCAGCGTCTGCAAGAAGATTCAGTTGATGGTGTTCATCGTTTTCGTCCCAAGAACGAGAGATGTCCATGGTTACCGCTCCGTCTCCTCCATCGCCAATTTGTGAAAGAAGTGAACCAATGTCATTGCCGGGGACTGCGATTAAGTAACCAACTTGGACATCGTCTTGATACTCACCAGAGGATGTAAAAAAGCGGTCATTTCCAAACAAGACATTGTAGCGAGATGAATCAGAAAATCGTGATTCAAGTTTGGTGATATTGAGGGTTTTTGGAATTGAATCACGGTTGTACGAAGTTGAATCCAAATCTCCTCTTTTATCATAAACGCAATTGTCTTCATTTGGCGTCCCAGTCAAATTAAATTGCACCCATCCTGCTTGTTCGTCCGCCGCCACCCATGAGAGATTCCATTGTGAAGATGTTGAGGAAATTTGCGTTGTTGTTCCGCGCCAAATGTAACCGTTTTCTTCCAAAGCACGAGATGCTCCCGGAGCAATAGAATTTGGCCAGTGGTCAAAGCACGAAAGAGCGTCTTCAAAGGTATGCTGGCGAAGTGTCGAATCGTCTGGCATGTGAAGGTCATATTCGCCCCATGTTTCTAATTCACTGCTTGAAGGACCCAAGAGATTCGCTTGGGGTTTAGAATCATAGGAAAGGCCAAGGTCGAGTTGTTTTTCTCCACGTTGAAGAGTGAGTTTGGAAAACGTATGGCGTAACTCTAATTCCCCTTCTGGCAATACATAGTCGTTGAGTAATTGCGAGGTAGGAGAACAGCCGGATTGACTCGTCTGTGATTCAGAAATTAACACGTCAACTGTTTGTTTCGCGGCCCAAGGATTACCCTCTTCAACCCACAGATTCATGGTAGCTGAGCCCAAACAATACGCCTCGATATCATGATGGGTAGCAACGATTTTCCAAACCATCTCACCACCAAACTCATCATTTCCAATAACGCGCCAATCCCAGCCAAGGTTACTGCCTGTAGCGCCATTATCGATTAAATCATTTGCGAAAAGGTGCTGCAGTTCTACCGGTTGCATCATTAACGCAAGACCGGGTGCAAGGGTCTCAAGTCCACCGAGTAGGCCGCCTACACCATAACTCATGGTTGTTCCATGGTATTTACCAATTGGAGAAGGCAAGTCAAATCCCCAATCCAACTGCGTTGCTTTCGTATCCTGGTTTCGTAACTCTGTATATGTTGTTGAGGTCAAGTCTGCTGTTCCTGAACCTGTAATGGCTCCGAACTCACAAACAGTGCCAAGTGAAAGATGTCGATTGACTCGGAAGGGGTCAAGGGAATTGGTATTTACAGTTTCAACTGATAACCATTCAGCGCCCATACCACCGACAATGCGAACCGCTCCTCGTCGGTCATTTGACCCTTCATTGACTAATTCACTCGTACCACCTTCAGTGATAGAAAGCCCACCTATTCCACCAAAATCAATTGAAATCTTACAGATGTCGTCCTCAGTTTCTAATTGATCCATAACCAATTCAACAAAACCCTCTGTAGCGATAAAGGTCGCTAAACCATCATTATCGCCATTGATTTCGTATTGCATACTGTCGCCATAACGTAACGATTCAGCAGTAAAAGAATCGAGCTGGTTGCCAAGATAGTAATATCCGCCGGCGCCAAGGATGATGAGGGTGAGAAGTACTGCAGCAACCTGGGGTCTGCGAACAATATCAAGAAGCGTTGCTGGCCCATCGCTCACCGACTTTTTCTTTTCTTTCGGTTGGGTTTTCTTAGAGACCTTTGCAGGCTCTAAATCCATGATTTCGGCATCGAGAATCTCAGCATCAAGGACTTTGGATTCAGTTGGAGATTTTTGTTGCTCGACAATTTCAACGGTTTCAGAAGGCGTTATCGTTTCTTCATCCTCGAGGGAAAGAACGATTTCCGATTTCGATTCCAGAACTGGTGTTTTCTCAGGCTCGGAGTCTGAGAGGAGGGTTTCTTCTTCGGGCAATCCAACCTCTTTATTTGTAAGACCCGATTCAAGAAGACGTTCAACAAGATCTGACTTCTTGCCGGAGGTTGGTAAATCGTTGAGGATGCAAAGCGCTTTGAGTTTCGCAACCGTCAAAGTCGATGTTTGCTCACCCGACATTCCAAACCCTCATACATGCCTGTCGGCATCCCCTTTCAAGTATGACCCTCCATGCATGCTCCAAAGTGCAGGTTTTTACAACTCTTGAGACAGGGGATTAGCCCTCATACGGAACATATGAACCTTCAGAGTTTTGCACATAAACGGTCTGCTCATAACTACCATCTGGTAATTTTTTGTAGAAATATCCGCCTTCAGCCGGTTCAAATGTTGCTTCAGAAGTTGGAGGTGATGGTGCAGTGACCGTATCCATTTCCTGTGACGGTTGTTCAACAGTAGTTTGCTGTTGTTCGGGAGGAGTGGATGGGGCTGGAGGGCCTGTTGGACCTGGTGCGGGGGGCCCGGTTGGACCAGGTGCAGGAGGACCTGTTGGACCAGGTGCGGGAGGGCCGCTTGGACCGGCTGCAACCCGAGCATCGGTAAGTGATGCCAAGACCTTCTGTTCAGTAGATTCATGTCCATTTTCAAGAATCTGTTTTACATGAGCCCCATGTTTTTGTGCCCCTATAAAGGCAAAAGCAGAGAGTGAGAGACAGATTAAACCGAATATTCCACCAATGACTTGGTTAGGCCAAACCTTGCCTTTAACTGTCATGTCGTTGTTGAATGTACCGTCAACCTCGCCGCTGGTTTCATTATAGTACTGGATGATTATACAATACTGACCCGGATCGACTGAGAACTTGAAGGTGTACTCCTCGCCTTCAATCAAGTCACCTATCGTTTGATACTGGTATGCGTGATTCCCTCCAAGTCTGGCTTCTTCTGTGAATATACCAAGATTCTGCTGACAGTTATTCATCTTGATAACATATGCGTTTATACTCGTGTTGGAATATGTTGGAGGGTTTACAGCAGTAACGTCGAGATGGAGAGGTACATCAAACAAATCATCACCAGCCAGTGAAGGCCCCCACACAAGACCAATGTCCTTTTCTGTCGAATCTGTGAAATCATCGTAATCGGCACTGAAAGGCATTGGGAAGAGGGCGAAAGTAAACATCAAAACAGCAATACCAAGCCATAGAAATACATTCCAGCGTGACTTTTTTAATTCATCTTTTCGCTGGTCAAGCGTCATCGGTTCTTCGGCTTCTTCTTGAGAAGAATCTATGGAATTTTCTTCCTCGTCCGCCACTACACCCGTATCGGTCATGTTAACCCCGATTTCAAGCGAGCACTTGAAAGGCGCGACGGTTTCTCGACGAGCATGGAGGAGTCTGGGATGAATCGCGACGAGGGGGCCGACAAAGTTGTCGACCTCCGCTTAGCAATTCTCTCTCGAGGACCACGCCTTTACAGCACAAGGAGGTTGGTTGAAGAGGCAAAGAAAAGGGGACTCAGCCCCTATGTTGCCGATCCAATGAAGTTCTCACTCTTCGTTGCTGACGGTCGCATCGACATACTTCATAACGGCGAACCGTTCAGTTATGATGCGGTTATTCCCCGAATTGGACATTCAATCACGAAACATGGGGTAGCGGTCTTGAGGCACCTTGAACAATTGGGCATTTGGACTGCAAATACCGGGGCTGGTATTCTGAAAAGTCGGGACAAACTCCATGCATCACAGATTTTAGCAAGAAATCGTATACCTGTTCCGCGAACGACGTATGTTCGTGACATCATCGATGTTGAAACGGCTGTGGATTTTGTCGGAGGATTGCCAGTTGTGATTAAAGTCACACAGGGCACTCAAGGTCAAGGCGTGTTTTTACGACATACAATACGTGAGGCTCGTAACCTTGTTCAAGGATTGTTACTTACAGGTCGTTCAATTTTAATTCAAGAGTACATTGCTGAGTCACACGGAAAGGATATTCGGGCCTTGGTGGTTGGAGACAGAGTTGTTGCAAGCATGCGTAGGCGTGCACGTGGCCGAGAATTTCGCAGCAACTACCACTTGAATGGAACTGTTGAAAACGTTGATCTGCCAAAAGAATTTGAAGAGGCGGCATGTCGTGCTGCACGTGTTCTCGGCCTGCATGTTGCCGGAGTAGACCTACTTGAATCGACCAATGGACCCTTGGTTTTGGAAGTCAATTCCTCTCCTGGACTTGAAGGAATTGAGAAAGCAAGTGGAGTCAATGTTGCTGGAGAAATTATCGACTATGTGACCAGTGAAACCGCTTTCTCTGAAGTTGACCTTGACCAGTTACTTCGAACCGTGCCCGGAGCAGGCGTACTTTCCCTGCAGATTCGAAACCATCCTGTGTTGGTCGGACAACCTCTTGCGAGATTATTCAAACCAAATGTCGAAATCCCCGTTTTCGCACTGTCACGTGACAACAGCTTACTGTGGAACCCCAGTGATGAACTGCAATTACGTTACGAAGATGTTCTCATCTGTTATGGTGAACTCACTGAATTGAGAAGTTCCCTACGCCAGGCAATGCTTGAAGTCCCTCAGCAAGCGTTTGATATCCCTTCATCCGAAGAAACGAATGCTTGACTCGGCGATGGAAAAAAGGGGTATTACTCGAATCCTCAAACGATAGAACGCGCGGTGGTTTGATATGGTAGTCCGTCTTCTTCCCTCTTGCTCTACGGAGCACGGGATGCACACTCGCCCTAGGCGGGAGGCGGTGAACGCCAATGAATATGCGGAGAAGAGAGGAGCGAAATCGCAAGGCTTTGAGGCCAAGCCAAATGCGGCTTAACAACGCCTCAGTGGCGCTTCCACCGCGTTTGACACACATGCAAAATCTGCCCTGGTTTGAATGCTATATGCAGACCTTAAAAGCTGAAAATAAATCACAAAATACTCAGAAATCTTATGCCAGCGGACTTCGTGCTTTGATTGAGACTACGCTACCGAATGAAAATGTCCTTTCCGAAAGAGATTATCAAGAAATGACGGTCTTCGAACTCGCAGAAAGAATGGAACCACTCAACGGCAGAATTGATCGATGGACGCACGGACTTTCCGATCTCCGTCCTACGACATATAACGCTCGCCTCGCAGCCGCACGTCATTTATTGAAATGGTTGGGGCATAGGTGGCCAGACCATTTGGTTCGGGCACGAACTGGAAAGCGACTTCCCCGAACTTTGAATCGAAGAGAAATGACAATGGTTTTGGAAGCTTCTGCGAAAAGTGAAGACCCCGTTGCATCAATCGTGGTTACTATGATGCTCGACACGGGTTTGCGTGTGAGTGAAGTTTGTAATCTCAACCGAAATGACATCGACCTCGAGGATGGCTCTGCTCGTGTCTACGGCGGCAAGGGTGACAAGGATCGATTGGTACTCTTTACTCGGCGAACGCTTGAGCGAATCCATGCATGGATTCCCATTCGCGATGCTCGCGTGCGAGATGATGATTTTGCTTTCCTTTTGAATTCCGCTGGAAGACGCCTCCAACCTCGTGGAGTCCAACGATTGATGGACTCACTTGCCCAAGATGCTGGCCTTCCAAAAGGCAAATTGACACCTCACGTTTTGCGTCACAATTTTGCTACGGGACTCTTGGAAAGAGGAGCGGACTTAGTGACCATTCAACGACTACTCGGCCATTCGAGCATAGCAACGACGCGAGTATATCTTGAGATATCAGACCAAACATTGCGTGAAGTCTATCACCGAGCTCAAGCAACTCGCGAAACGCTTGAATCGGCTGCAGCACGTCCAGAAGATGAGCAGGAACTCATTGATACGACACCTTCAACCAGTTCCATTGGAATCGAGTGAGTCACTTTCGCTTTTTTTTCTGCTTTTTTATTGTTGCAGGGCCCGTCCATTCACGATGAGGGACGATTTCTTGACCGTTGTGGCCTTCAATTGGACAAAATTTTCCCGAGCGGCAACGCGAGCACTTCTCTTTTGAAGGCATCTCGACCGTTTTTCGTAAACGACCATACTTACGCCTTGGCATATACTTCGATTCGAAAGAGGGTCTTTGAACAATTCGCGAAATCACTTCTTCGCTTTCTTGAACCAAGACATTTTCGAAATGGGCATAGACTTTGACGGACCAATTTTTCTGGTTTCCTTGGAATCTTCCTTCTTAGATTTCGCATCTTTGGATTTACTTGCTAAATTTTTCGCCTTTTCAGCAACCTTTTTTGCAGTTGTCTTGGCTTTGGTTGCGGCTGCTTTCGCCTTAGCAGGTGCCTCTTTCGCAGCTGATTTCGACTTGGAAGTCGCTTTTTTAGCTGCCGTCTTTGAAGTTGCGGCCGCTTTCTTAGCCGCACTTACAGATTTCTTAGCAGTAGATTTGGTTGCGCTTTTCGCCTTGGATGCAGCTTTTTTTGCTACGCCCGACGCTTTATCCGCGGCCTTCGCTGCAGCGCTAACTTTCTTAGCAACCGCTGCACTAAGACCTGCATCTTGGAGTTTTTTTGAACCGGCAGAAGCGACTTTGGAAACAGTATCAATTTTAGCACTGATCAATTTTTTTGCAGTTGCAGCCCCAATTCCTGGGAGTGCAGTTAACTTTTCAATTTTTGAATTACCCTTTGCAGACATAGGCTCACCGGTCACTCCATGAGGATGGAACACATCAATTCTTCTCTTCACTCATTTTGAGAAAGGGTTGACTTGATGAAGTTTAAACCAACCCGTAAGACATGGGCAACCAAAGGTATGGTGAAAGCATACTTGTCGTTTATGCCCAAGTAGGAAAAGCAAAAGCCAACCACCGGGTTGAAAACGATACTCATTTCCTACGAGCCAAATCCTTTCGTTTACCGAGTAAAGTCGTGTATCTCGGGGATGTAGCAACCAATACTTTGGCCTACCTTGAACATCCTGAAACACCCTTTTTTTCAAAACCACCGCAATTCAACGAACAAAAATGGGCGTTTCAAACGCAGAGTGGAGGCCTTCACGTATCCATTTCTTCAGATTCCTATTGGGGTTTAGGATTGTTTAATTCTGGCTACTTGAACCGAATCGAACTCAAAGGCACTCCTTTAGAGTACAGTCGATTGTTGTTCGATCTTTCCGCATCTTTAGGACATAAACCATGGGAATTCACCCACCTTTCTTCTGCAGAAAGGTACCTTGCCAAACATGATGAAAAGGTGTCTATTCAGTCAAATGAACAAACTTGGAAAGATGCATTAGAGACCGCAAGATCAATGTTTGGAGAGCAGATGTTCATGGTTCAAGAAAAAGCAACGGCGGTTCAAAAACGCATAGAAAAAGCTGCTGAATCCGATAATTGGAACAAGGTACATGCACAAATTTCTCTCGAGAATGGACTCTTTGACCTCGATATCGCAAAAGGTGCCCTCGCTGATGGGAATGCCCCCAGTTTCGAACGTGCTTTGGCTCGAGCTGAAGCGTATTTCATTGAAGCAGACCCTGACAATGAAAATGAAAACGGGAGAGATGGATTTTATGACTCGCCACAGGGAAAAATCCTCGACCAAAAGGAGGATACTGGGGAAGTTATGTTGGTAGATTTAACTTCAAACAGCGAAGAAGAGTAGAATTTTGGCCGCGTCGCGTTGATAAAGGGGTGGCAACTCGCACAGTTTGTTCCACATGGCTTCGAAGAAGAAATCCGACGGTAGCGGTATTCAACAGGCTGCAGGTCTTATTCGATATTTCGACGAAGAATCTGAAGACGCCTGGAAAATTACTCCATTCCAAGTTTATGCCGCATGTATCGGCGTTGGGACTTTTTTCTATCTTGTCAACCAAGGCGTTATTTCATGGATTCTTGGCCTGTTTTGAAGTAAACTTCAAATTGGCTGAATCATGATAATTCGGTTTTCTTTCTGTGCCATGCATTGTGCAACTTTCATCGCAGTTCGCATGTCCGTCGTGCCACCGATTATTTTCTGGCCTTCAGCGTCGTGAAGAATGAGTTTGTGTGTAAGGTTGTAAAGAACACCTTCTTCGATTCTCTCAAAAACCCAGTGTTCATTTTCAATTCGAACCATAGCAGGAATTTCGACCAAAGGACCCATTTCAGATCCAATAACTTGCGTACGGGATTTTAATCCTTGAAGGTCTCGAACTGGACTCCAGTTTCGCCGACGTATTGGTGCATGTATTCGTTTCTTTTTCTCAACGCCTTCTCTAAATGCTCTGCTCATGAGGGTCCCATCCCTTGAAGTCGCTCGACTTCAAACCGAAGCGAACTTGAACCGCTAATAAGAATCGCGACGCGAACAATGGCGTAAAAGGCGTTTTGAAGAATCATTTGGCGATGTCACAATGACTCTGTCTAAAGATTTAGCAAATTTTACAATCGGTGGTTTCATCAAATGGTGACGATTCGATAATCCGGAGACGGGCAAGATGAGCGACATTCCAGAAGGGCAATATTACACCAAAGAACACGAATGGCTACGCGTAGAAGGTGATGTAGTCGTCATTGGAATCACGGACCACGCTCAACATGCGTTAACCGATATTGTCTACATCGAACTCCCTGGTGAAGGCGAGATTCTTGGCGATATGGATGAGTTTGCTATCGTCGAATCCGTCAAATCTGCTTCACCGATTTTTGCACCATTCGCTGGAGAAATTACTGCTGTTAACGAAGCATTAGAAGATACTCCAGAACTCATGAATTCCGATCCTTATGGAGAAGGATGGATTGTAAAGATGGTTCTCGAAGACCCAAGTGCCGTTTCGTCTTTGATGGATGCAGCCGGTTACAAAGCTGAGATTGGCGAGTGAATGGCGTGTCTGAGCGCAGATGGAGCCTCTATGTTGACGGCTCTTGCCTCGGAAATCAAAATGTCGATGAAAATACGCCCGCCGCATGGGCCGTTGTTGTTGTCACCGGAGACAACGGTTTAGGAAAAGGAAGTGGAGAACTCTATGAAGAGTTCTCAGACATGGTCGTGACTGATGAAACTCACGAACATTTCATCGGTGCTGAAGTTGGCTCAAATAATACTGCAGAACTATCGGGGTTTGCGGCAGCTTTGCGCTGGCTCCTTGTTGAAGGCAGTGATGAGCACGCAGTCATACGTGCCGATTCTCAATATGCGGGTAATTTAGCATCTGGTGCATGGAAAGCAAAAGCAAATCGCGAACTGGTCGCCCATGTTCAATCGTTATGGGATACAGTATCCAAACTTCGCCCTCTCAGTTGGGAGCATGTGCGAGCGCACAGGGGGCATCGTTGGAATGAGCGAGCAGACCATCTTGCGCTTCGTAAAGCCCAAGGAGAACTTCCAGTGCCACTCACTTTTTGGAAACCTGGTCAGCGTTAATCCTGAGCAAGACGGTCTTTCAACCACGCTGAAAATGACTCCGAAAGGTCGCTGCGACGGAGAGCATGATCAACTTGGGCCTGTAGCCAAGGCAAGGGTTTTCCTGAATCATACCACTGAAATTGAGCGAGCTCTACGCCAAGTAGACCGTCGTTCTCCATCCAGTGTTTTTGAACTGCGATTGACTGAAGTTCACCGTATGCCTCAACACTGTATTTTTGCAGTAATGCTCGACAATCAGAGGTGAACAAATATCGCCCGCACAGAACGAGATTGGAGGGCGCTTCTTCGATCGTTGGTTTCTCTACAATTTCAAGGATTCTTTCACCATCTTGGCGCACCACTCCATAATCGGAGACATCTTCAGGCATTACCTTCAGTAAGCCAACACATGGCAAACCATTTTTATTGAAGTTTTCAACCAATTTTAAACTCGCAGTCGAAGGAGAAAACGAATCAGGTGAAGTATGTTTGTCGAGTAAAATATTATCTCCAAGGAGAACTAAAAAAGGCCCGCTGATATCGGATAAAGCACACTCAATTGCATTTCCAAGACCGAGCGGTTCTTGTTGAATGTGAACATGAACTTCGATATCAGCAAAAGGTGAAAGAAGTTGTGAATCAATATCGGGACGTTTCGATTGTAGCCAAGCATTGTCGCCAAGTAAACCTGTCAAATCTTTTCGTGGAGAAGAAATAATATGAATTCGGCGAACACCTGCTGCAACTGCTTCGCGAGCAAGATGGTGGAGAGCAGGTATATCGACAAGCGGTAGGGCCTCTTTGGGAACTGATGCGCTGGTTGGTAACATCCGAGTTCCAAGCCCACCCGCCACTAATAACGCGTCTTCAACCGCCGCCATGAGACTTGCTGGAGGGGCGTAGGCTTTCAAGCGTCGCCCACCTGCGTAGCACTATGGGCAGAACTCACGAATGGCGTTGGTTCGCTGTTGCAGGAGTTCTTCTCGTGGCTCAATCCTTCGTTGATATTACCCCTGAAGGCCCATGGAACTCACGATCGTTCTCGAGAGGGATGGTCGGCTTAGCTGGATTGTTATGCCTCTATATGGCGTGGTTTCGATGGGCGTTCGATAGAAAAGGAGTTGCTCCGACAACAAATTTGTGGAAAGAGCCTGAAGAGACATGGAGTACAGTGTTGGTGTTTGGGCTAAGTTGCTTACTCTTCGTCAAAATAATCGTTTGGTTGGATTATTCAAGATTCTTTCCTGAACCAGCCGGTATGATTGTCACATTGATTGGAAGTTTAGTGGTGCTCAATGCCCTGTATGTTGGCCTTATTACAGTAGGACCACTTGCGTCTTCATCTGAAGAAGAATGATTCAATCATTGGATTGTCCAGAATCATTGTCAAGAAGAGCACGTGCATCTTCAACTGATGGCATGGGGCCGGAATCATCCATGTCACTCTTAAGAACAGGAGATTGCTGTGGCAAAGTCGGTTGCTCACCTTCGCCGTTAAACCATGCTCGCCACAGAACACAGCGCTCGGGCTTACGGTGAGCAAATGCTTCCCAAAAGGACTCGAGTGAGCAATGTTCCTCTTTGAAATTTTGAAGCCTTGAAGCAAAGTGTTCGGGGGATACCTCTTCTAATCGCATCAATAATTCGCGCATGCGTGTCCGGACAACTTCATCTCCATCCTGCCACAATGTCGTAAGTAAGCCGTGATTATCGCCTGGAAATTGTTCGAGATAAAATCGCAGAAACGGCACCATGTTTCGACGAACAACAGGAAGAGGATGCTTGGACAATGTCATCATTGTATTGACCCAGAGATCTACATCAAGGAACCGTAAATCGCCAACAGTCGAACTCGCTGCTGCCAAAACCCCTTCATCGTCGTCATCTAACATATCATTGAGGAATGGAACTGCATCCCATTCAAGACGCCGAAACATTCGTGTGAGAATATCAGCCATTCCGCGTTTAATGAGAATTTCTTCACGTGCGTGGAGTCTTTTCGCAAGTCTGAGTCCCGTATCTCGATTAAACTCTATTGCTTTAGCAAGACAAAGCGTAACTCGTAGTGCAACTTCCTCGTCTGGGTCTGATGCACGGCGAAGAAGAACGGCTTCAAGACCGAGAGGTCCAACCAGATTTGGGCGATGCAAAAGGAGGCGTATCCATTCCATCAACAGAAGCCTGCGTTGCGAACCACTGTTTTCGAGTTGCTCTATCATCCAACAAGCAGCCTTCACCCCAGCATCATGAACAACTACACCTGTATGGCGTGGGATGACTGCTTGAGGATTCCACTCCAACTGATGTGGCCCCACTTCAGGTTGGGTATGCCAAGTTCCGGGCCGTTCAGCCAGTGCAATCGATTCTACCAAGTGGTATCCTTGATGAA
>CEQW01017447.1_pt1 | contig 13912 bp, 13 predicted proteins | sample 530891 | NCBI WGS metagenome assembly CEQW01 (sample SAMEA2621066, study PRJEB7988) | marine metagenome | biome: marine biome (ENVO:00000447); feature: surface water layer (ENVO:00002042); material: "saline water (ENVO:00002010), including plankton (ENVO:xxxxxxxx)" | depth 5 m
GATGTCCTTGCTGATGAAGGACGTTGAGCACTCGGTGTCCGATGGAGCCGGGAACCATGTTCACAATAAAGTCGGCCGCGCTGTGGTCGGCTGCAGAAGCATCACCAAGATGGAAGGTGGCTGGCGTTTCCCGTTCAACGATGTCGTAGAGGTGAACCTCCATTCCAGCTTCGTGCAGTTTGCGGGTGACAAAGGAGCCAACCAAGCCTCCGCCCAAGCAGTGAATCCTCATGGCCCCTCCTCTCCGTTATGGCTCTCAAAGGTTCCCGCACCGCAGGCTCGTGCATTTCTCTATGGAGAAGAAATTATGAACATCCGCCGAAACCAGCAGGACATGAGTATCCTTACCCAGTACCAAGAGGCCTTTGAATCCGGAGATAAAGAACAACTTGACGCTCTCATCCATGATGATTGCAAGTTCTACCCGCATGTCGCTGGAGCCGTCATGACCAAGAGCGACATCACAGCCTTTGCAGGCATGGGCGCTGTCCGAAGCGAAGCCCGCCGAGTCTTGTTTGAGAACGATGAAGTCGGAGTTACACACTCGATTGCTCACTTCGCTAACGGATCCACATCGGAAGCTGTCTTGGCTTTCTTCCGATTCAAAGACGGAAAAATCATCCACGTCGAGACTGGCGCAACCCCCCTCAGCGACGACTACAAATTGATTGGACAATAAGTCCTCTCAAGTTCCTTCTATAGAAGGGTTCCAACCTGCACGCCGACCAGTAGGACGGCGGTTGCGCAAACCGTGATCAAGATGTTATCATCGATGGGTCCAAACTCGTAGCGTTCAACGAAGGTGGCCACCGTTGCTGCGATGAGGCCCCACACGGGAAGGCTGGGGTCGCCTGCACCGGCCGCAAACCAGCCCAGTGGAGCACTGACGATGAACATGAAGACATTGCCAATGGGGCTTTTCGATCGCTTTCGGACTACGGCGTTGCGAACCACACCGGTGATACCGTCTCCAAAGGCCATGAAGAGGGATGGAACGATGGCCAACCAAGGGTCTCCAACCAGCCACCAGATCAGGGAGATTGACATCCACCACATCAAACCAAATTTGACATCGTTTTGATTTTGTTCGGTTTGAAACCAATGCATGACGATGCCGGCACGATGAGAGGCGAACAGCAAAGCGGTCAGGAGCATCCCCGAGACCATCGGGTACCACAGGTCAGTGAAGAGAAAAGGGACACTGAGTGAGCCAATTCCGCCAGCGAACATGTGAACGATTTTCCGGTTGTAGTACACTGCTCGAATGTGTTCCATGCCCCGGTTGACCATCATGGTGTAGGGGATTTTCGTGGCGTACAACACCACCATGACATAGATTCCCATGCCAAGGGCCGCTGCCAGTTGGTTGACCATGCACGCTGTTCCCTCTCTTGCTTCTCTATCTTTTTGCTGCTCATGCATCCCTCGGGCGAATCTTCAAACACCCCCGGTCCCTGCCAATCATCAGTGAGTTACATGTCAGAGGTTCACAACGTCATCATCATCGGTTCAGGACCAGCTGGCTACACTGCAGGGCTTTACGCCGGACGTGCAATGCTCAATCCGTTGATGTTTGCGGGCTACATGTCGGGGGGTCAGTTGATGCTTACTAGCGACATAGAGAACTTCCCCGGCTATCCAGAGGGCATCGCAGGACCAGAGATGATGATGCAACTTCGCGAGCAGGCTGAACGGTTTGGTTTGGAAGTTCATGACAAAAACGTCGAAGAAGTTGACCTCAGTGAGCGACCGTTCAAGGTCGTCGTTGAAGGCGAGACCTTCCTTGCCCACTCCCTCATTGTCTGCACTGGTGCAGAATCCGTTTGGCTGGATGCCCCCGGTGAAGCTGAACAGAAGGGCCGCGGCATCTCCACCTGTGCGACCTGCGATGGGGCGTTCTTCCGTGATGAGCATGTGCTCGTCATCGGTGGCGGAGATTCGGCCTGTGAGGAAGCGACCTTCCTCACCCGATTCGCCAGTAAAGTCACGCTCATTCATCGCCGTGATGTCTTCAAGGCGTCCACCATCATGTACGAGCGAGCGGCGAATAATCCAAAAATTGAGATTCGAACCTTCCGGCAAATCAAGGAATGGCTGTCCGATGAAAAAGGGCTCAGTGGAGCTGTTTTGGAAAACACACAGGACGGGAGCACGGAAACCATTGAAGCAACCGGAGCCTTCATCGCCATCGGCCATACGCCCATCACCGATTTCCTCGGTGGCCAAGTCGAGACCGATGAAAACGGATACATTGTTTACAAGGAACACACCATGACGTCCGTTCCTGGTGTTTTCGCTGCTGGCGATGTGGTCGATACCCGCTACAAGCAAGCCATCACCGCTGCGGGCCTGGGATGCTCGGCCGCCATCGACGTCGAGAAATGGTTGGAAGAGAACGTCCATTGACGCCGTTTCCTTGATGTGGGAGGGCTCGCTGGCCGAGCCATGGTTGATGTCGCTCGGCACGCTCGTCACATCACCCTGCCCAACGTTGGGGTGGAAGGCCAACAGCGCTTGGGTGAATCCAGTGTGCTGATCGTTGGGGCAGGAGGCTTAGGCTCTCCCGCTTCCTTGTACCTCGCCGCCGCTGGAGTCGGTCGTTTGGGCTTGATTGACAACGACGCCGTCGATGTGAGCAACCTTCAACGCCAAATTCTCCACGCAACCGAGGATGTGGGCAGGCCGAAGGTTGAATCGGCGAAAGAGACGCTTGGGGCTCTTGACCCGAACGTGAACGTCGAGGTCTTCAACGAGCGCCTTCATCCTGGGAATGTTTTGGAACGCTTCCAAGGCTGGGACCTCATCATTGACGGCACCGATAATCTTCCGACTCGTTACCTCATTGACGATGCTTGTTCCTTGCTCGGCTTGCCGTGGATGTACGGCTCTGTGTTCCGTTTTGAGGGCCAAGTTTCCCTCTTCAACCACAACGGCGGTCCTTGTTATCGCGATTTATTCCCTGAGCCCCCGCCGCCGGAAGCCGTTCCAACATGTTCGGAAGCCGGGGTGTTTGGCGTGCTCCCGGGCATCATCGGCCTGCTTCAAGCCACCGAGGCCATCAAACTCCTTCTTGGCATGCCCACTTCCCTCAGCGGTGTTTTGCTGCTTTACGACGCACAAAGCATGACCTTCGACACGTTGCGCTTCAAAGCCGACGCCGATCGGCCGAAGGTGGTTGATCTGAGCCAAGCCGCCTCGATGCTCTCCGATGAGGCTTGGTGCATGAACGAACGTGGCCAATCCGAATCTCCGCAAGAACAAAAATCCCCACCCACCTCAGTTGGAGGTATGTTCAACCACCTTTCCATGGCCGATTTCATGCAACGACGCGATGAAGGCTGGACTCCGTTCATTCTCGATGTGCGCTCCGATGCGGAATACGCCGATGCTCGCGTGGCCGCTTGCGACCTCCAAGTGCCCCACTCTACCATTCACGGTGCGCTTGATTCAATTCCACAGAACGCCGATGTTGTCATTTTTTGCAAAAGTGGGATGCGCTCCCAACTCGCCGCAATTGAACTCATCAAATCAGGATATTCGGCTCAACGCCTTTACAATCTGGAAGGTGGAATCATGGCATGGAATGCCACCGCACCCGACGAGGTTATTGGTTGAAACTTGGATGTTGAAACCTCTGCCGAAAACACAAGCCGCAACCGCCCATGGGGGGAGAGGTTCAAATCCGCCGTGGCTCTGCTCTTTCTACGGAGGGGATGAGAATAGCGAGCATCATCATCGCCGACGAAAATCAAGGTCGACGCAACCTGCTTGCCAACACCTTTGAGCGAGAGGGCTACGAGGTCACCCGATTGGGTACGCTCACGCAAACCCAAGCCACGGCAAGTGCGGTCTTACCGGATGTGCTGCTGATGGAAGGAGAATGGGCCCAGGGCAGCGCATTGGATGTCTGCCAATCGCTCTCGGGTCAACCCAGATTTCGTACGGCTACCCGGGTCATCGTCTTGTCAAGAACCACCGCACCCGATTTTCTCTCCTCGGCCGCCATGGCTGGCGTGGCTGAGGTGATAGGAAAACCCGTGGACATGAACCAACTCATCGGGCAGGTCGGTCGACATGCTGCAAAACAATTCGTACCACCTCCTGCTGAGATTTCAGCCCCTCAGGGAGGCGGTGTGTTTGGTGGCGGTCAACGCTTCGATGTTGGCATGACCATGAACGACAGCCAGTGGGCCCTTCCAATGCTGCAAAGACTGGTTGAAGCAGGTAACATTGACGATGAATTCGTGGCGTCAATTCTCGAAGAGATGGGTGGACTGGATTCCGATGATGAAGAAACCGTCCTTTCATCCGATGCCATGACCACCGTCGTGCGTTTGGCGTTAAATCGTCTGGTGGGCTCCAAAGATTCAACGGAGGTCGCTTCGCTTGGAGACACAGAGCCTTCACCAAGCGATGAGGCTTCGTCAAGCGATGAGGCTTCGTCCAACATGCCTTCGTTCCAAACCCTGAACAAAGGGGCGACGCTGGGGGAAGGGGCAGCACCCACCCTCAACAAAGGAGGCATGAATTCTTCGATGGAAGACATCCTTGAGAAACAAGCCAACGACATCGCTCGACAAGTTGAATCCGATATGGAGGGAATTCTCTCCGAGGCACCAGAGTACATTTCCCTCTTGGAAGAGGACGACCAAGTGGGCATCGACCCTGAAACCTTGGAACTCACGCGGCTCACGGCTCAGGTGTTGCAGGACTTGATGGAGGCCCTCAAACGTCCGGGCGCTCTTTCGGACTTGACCTTGATGACTCAAGTTGAGGATGCCAGTTCAATGGCAGCTGACATGCTGGACGCTCTTCCTTCCAGCGAGGAAGAAGAGTGAACATCGGACACCCCGAACGGTGACCAAGGCGCCATCCATGAACGGGGTGATGAAAAAACGCAAAGAACAACGTGACGGCCACGTGGCGTGAAGGCAAGGTGTGGAAGACGAGCATTGAAGCCACCCATCCCTTGGGAAGGGCGGGGACAGACCGTGTCGCAAGGAGACCTTCCTGAAATCTTCGGCCTCAATTGGCGCCCCAAGGCCCCTTTGGAATTCTATCAGCCGCTTCCAAAAGGAGCCGCTCGTTCAGAGGTGTTGACCTTTGTCGCTCAACGTCATGATGCCCATCTTTTCCTGGTCGCCAACGTTTGGGACCACATCATTGGCGCTGAACCAGAGACCTTTGAAGGCCCCTCATGGAACGCTTTCTCAGACCGATTCATCGGAGCTTTGGACCGTGGCCTCAAGAAGCAAATGGAGAGCACACTCGGGGATGAATTGGATCGGGAAGTGATTCCTCGTCGCAGCTTGGGCTTGATGCTCGAGCGACGGCGCGCCCACTTCTTGGTTGACATGCGGTTGATGATGCGTCGTTTGGCTCACTACATGGCGGTCACTGTCGGCCACCGGATGGAATGGCAACGGTTGATGACACGAACCCGGTGCTTGGACACTTCACTGAAAGAAATCTTCACGGAGGGCGTTGAAACACCCGATGGCTCACGATTTGGGGGCAAGGGCTTCCGCTCCACATGGCAAGAAGGCGTTGTGGCCGTCGCCACGGCTCTCAACCGCCAGCCCGAGGCCCCCAGGGACGCTCGTCCCGGCCAAGGCTATGACGGGGATTTGGTCGCTCCAATGATCCGAGACATTGGCCTTGGATTGGCCATGGGCGACACGCCCCTTGATGTGATGGCGGCGAATTTGGGTAAGGTTGGCTCGAACCAAAACGGTGGCTGGGACGACGCAGGGGGGCGTGACCTCCACGTCGGTGCCTGGCATGTTGGTGTCCTTCCGCCCACTGCGCCGCTTCCCATTGCCAGTGCCACCATGACCGGGCTTGCCTTTGCTGCTTGGCGCCAATCCCTTGAGCGATTTCACGTGGCATGCATTGGTGAAGGTGCCTCTTCATCAGGCGAATTTTGGGAAGCCATGAACCTCGCAGGTGCTCGTGGCCTTCCCATCACGTACATTCTTCAGAACAATCAGATTGCTCTCGATACGCCACCTGCGAAGCAATCGGGCGTTGAAGTCTGGGCTGACAAAGCCAACGCCATGGGCTTTCCAGCATGGACCATCGACGGCTCAGACCCTGCGGCTTGGCACGCCTCGACCGCTGTGGCGCGAGAATTTGCTTTGGAAGGCGGCGGTCCGACCCTCATCCACGTCGAGACCATGCGCGGGTGCGGGCATGCTCACCATCACGATGACTTGTACCTCGGGAATCCAAGTGGAACTCCTGCAGGCTACGTCGACCGCGACTTGCTTGACTACTGGGCGGCCAAGGACCCCTTGCCGACCCATCGGGCTCTTTTGGTCGAAATGGGCGTGAGTGAAGCCGACCTTGAATTGATGGAAGCAGAGGAAACCGCTGCGGTTGAAGAAGCTCAAACGGCCCTCAATGAGATGGAGTGGCCCGAACCCGAAACCGTGACGAAAGGGGTAACCAGCCTCCACGATGCCGACACCCATCTTGACCACTTTGAGCGGTACACTGGCCAATCACGGCCGGAAGCAAATGACGCCCCTCTCAAGGCGGGAGAAACCGCATGGTCCTACGCTGAGAAAGGTGGCTGGACGTATGCGCGTGCCATTCAGCAAGCCATGGCTGACGTGGCCACCATGCATGGGGATGACTGTGTGTTCATCGGAGAGGACATGGAGGTCGCCGGTGCGTTCGGCATGAACATGGCGCTGAAGAACGCCGGTCACACGGACAAACTCATCGATATGCCGCTGTGCGAGGCCGTCATTGTTCACGCCGGCGTTGGTGCTGCACTTTCGGGTATGAAACCGATGGTGGAAATCCAATTTGGAGGGTTCGCCGCCCTTGGATTTAACGCTCTCGTCAACAACGCTGCCATGCTTCGCTGGCGCTGGGGCGCCGATTGCCCAATGACCGTCCGCATTCCGTTGGGTGCGCGTACTCGGTCGGGACCGTTCCATGCGAACATGATCGAATCCTGGTTTGCCAATGATCCTGGTCTCATTGTGATGGCACCAGGTACGCCGCAAGACGCCTATGATTTGCTTATGGAAGGGGCTCAACTTCCCGACCCCGTCCTCATGTTGGAGCACATCGGTCTGTACGGATTGAGGGGTGGATTAACCGGATGGGGCATGAACATCAACCAAAAAGTAGACACTCAGACGGTGAACGACCGCATCGCAAATGGGGAGCGCTACAAGGTGGGTCGTGCCGAAGTCATTCGTGGAGGAACCGACCTGACACTCATCACGTGGGGTGCCATGGTGCACATCGCTTTGCAAGCCGCCGATGCTTTGGCCGAAGAGGGCATTGAAATTGAGGTGGTTGACCTTCGCACATTGATTCCCTTTGATGCTCAAACATGTGTGGCTTCAGTGCAACGAACGGGTCGCTTGGTGGTGCTCCAAGAAGGGCAATGGTCCGGTGGCCTTGGGCATACCATCCAGTCGAGAATCATGGAGGATTGCTTCTACGAATTGGAATCGGCTCCAACGGTCATCGGGGCACTTGATACACCCGTTCCGTTCTCGCCTCCTCTCGAAAACCACACCATTCCTTCGTTGGAACACGTCTTGGACATGCTTCGCTCATCCATCAAGGCCTGAATCGGTGGAAAAGAACCAACGTTTGAGGTCAACGGCAAACCAAGCGCCGAGCGTTGTTGATGCGAGATAAAATGGAAGGCTAGCCCACAAATGGTTGAGGGCATTGGGCCCGAAGGTTCGCGCAGGGTTCATGCTCGCCCCCGTGAGCGGCCCGGCGAGAAAGGCCAGTATTCCGACCGTTGCTCCGACCCATGCAGCGACGGTCAATCGGGAAGGCGATCGTTGCACAATCCAAAGGATGCTGGCCATTAGAGCGGCGGTGATGGCCACTTCAATCCCGAAGCCTTCAGCAAGGGAAATCGTCGGGTCAAGTCCGGTTGGCGCTGCTCCTGCCACCACCCAGGCACCGAAGAGGCCGCCAAGGAATTGAGCGCCGAGGTACACGGGGAGAAGATGGGATTCAAGTTGACCATCTCGCCAAAAGGCAAGGCTCACGGCGGGGTTGATGTGGGCTCCACTCCACGGTCCAAAGACAAGAATGGCGAGCATGACGACCGTACCAAACGCAAGCGAAACGACGCCGTGGCTTGCCCCCATCGCAACGCTACCGCAACCCACGCTGACCATCAGCGCCGTGCCGAGAAATTCCCCAGCAGCTTGTCTCCGCACAAATTAGCGAGGGCGAACGGGTTGAAAGCCTTCGTGAATGAGGCCATGAACCGTTCATACCTGTGGCAAGCGTCAAGAAGTGGATGCTTCTCCTTGAGCCATGGGTGAGGAGGCGGCCAGTGCTGAACGTGGCATTCCGCAACTTTTGATGAGTAACACCCTTGTGCTCAACGGGGCCCTTTTTCTCGGAATTCTTGCCCTCCATACGCTCCTCAAGGACTCAACCCTCAACAACAATTGGGTTTCCGTTGCCCTCCTTGTCATGGCCCTTGCGCTTCTCATCAAATCCGCCGATGTCTTCATTGAAGGGGCTAAAGGCTTGGCCTATCGGGCGGGTTTGCCAGAAGTGGTTATCGGGCTGACCATTGTCTCCATCGGGACCTCGCTTCCTGAAATTCTCGTCACCTCGACGGCAGCTGCAGACATCACTCCGTCCACACGAGAGATTGGGGACTTGGCCATTGGAGGAATCTACGGTTCAATTTTGGTTCAAATCACGTTGATTCTTGGCGTAGTGGTGGCGTTTAGGGGCGTGAAAGTTCGACCCTCCTGGCTCAAGAGGGACGGGTTCATCATGTTCTCATCCATTGGCCTCTTGACCTTCTTCTTGTTCACCGGCGATGGACTCAGCCGCGTTGAGGGCGCGGTTTTGGCCTCCCTCTACGTCGCCTACATCTACTGGTTATTGTCTCACCGTGACGAAATTTTGGAAGAGGAACTAAGTGGCGGAACAAAGGTGGAAAGGAAGTTGAACCGCACCACGGCCTCCTATGGTTTCATGGTCACCTCCGGCCTCCTTCTCGCTTTGTTCGCAGCCCACCATTTGGTCAACGTCGCCAGCGAGATGGCTTACTCGTTCAATGTCCCTCACGCCGTGATTGGAACCACCGTGTCGGGATTGGGTACATCGCTTCCCGAACTCACCATTGCTTTCCTCGCAGCAAAACGAAGCCAGGGGGTTGCCATCGGGACGCTCATCGGTTCAAACATCACCGACCCGCTTCTCTCCATTGGTATCGCATCCATGGTGCATCCTTTGGCTCTCACCGATGCGAGTTTTGCGCTGACGGCGTACATCATCATTCCAGCCACCTTTGTTGGTACTGGAGTTGCCCTGGTCATGATGCGGTCGCAATATGAATTCAAACGCTGGGAAGGGGTTGTTCTCATCCTGATTTACGTGATTTTCCTTGCAGCACTGGCGGCCGAACGGACGGGAATCATTGCCCTTTGAGGTCCTGCCCACCGAACTCCATCTAATCGCTCTTAAGGGAGCGATGCTTGGCTCTATCATGGTGGACTTCCAACTCGATGAGATGCAAGCCATGTTGAAGGAACTTGCTCACGAGTTCGCCCAAGATGAAATTCGACCTAACGCAGAACACTGGGACGAAACGGCGCATTACCCAAAGGAGACCATCCAAGCCGCTCATGAGATGGGCCTGCTCAACCTTCACATTCCAGAAGCCTACGGCGGAGCAGGGTTAGGTTCCTTTGAAGAGGTTCTCGTCAACGAAGAATTGGCTTGGGGTGACCCTGGATTTGCTACGGCTGCCTACGCAACTGCATTGGCGAGTGCCCCCATCATCACGGGAGCCACCGACGAACAGAAAGAGCACTGGCTGAGGAAAATCGCTGAAGAGGGGGCCTTAGCTTCCTACGCCGTCACCGAGCCGGGCGCGGGTTCCGACGTCGCCGCTTGCACGACCACAGCCATTCGAGACGGCGATGAATACGTCATCAACGGCTCAAAAATGTGGATCACCGGAGCAGGTCATGCAGACTTCTTCTTTGTCCTAGCCAAAACCGATCCTGATGCCGGCTACCGTGGCATGTCGGGTTTTGTGGTCGAGAAGGATGCGAAGGGCTTCTCGTTGGGAAAGAAAGAGAACAACATGGGCCAGCGTTGTTCCGACACACGTTCCATCTCCTTTGATGATGTTCGCGTCCCTGCTGACCACCTCATCGGGGGCTCGGAATCCGGTGGGTGGATGAACGCCATGAAGGCGTTTGATATGAGCCGGCCAAACATCGCCGCCCATGCCACTGGGTTGGCCAGAGCTGCCTACGAGCACGCCTTGCAATACTCAAACGAACGCCAAACCTTCGGTAAACCGCTTCATCAGCATCAGGCCATCCAATTCATGTTGGCCGACATGAAGACGAACCTCGAAGCCGCTCGTATGTTGACGTGGAAGTCCGCCGCCGAATTTGATGCTGGTGTGCGCAACACGGAATCGGCAGCTCACGCCAAACGTTTCGCTGCTGACATGGCCATGCAGGTCACGACCGACGCCGTTCAGGTCTACGGGGGCTACGGCTACTCAGAGGAATACCCCGTGGCGCGTTTGATGCGAGGAGCCAAAGTGATGCAAATCTACGAAGGGTCTTCGCAAGTCCAACGGATGATCATCGGCCGAGAAATCACCAAGGGACTCTGATCATCGCCAACCCTTCCGAAGGTTGTCTTCAAGTTGCCATATTTGGTCGACGTCATGATGCCAGTTCTTTGACCGTCCATCGTTGGTTTCATTTTCCCTGCGGTCAATCCACGCATCGTACTGCTGATCTTCAATTCGGGTGGCTTGGTGTTCAAATTCATCCGCCTCGAAAAGATCGGCGTGCCAACGTGCCCACATTTCATCATCGAGAAACACCTCTGCCTCGTCGTCTTGGTACTCGTCCTCCATGTAGACCTCCTCTTCCATGATGACTCCCTCTTCGCTGAATTGATAGACGCCCTTCAGCGCCTTCCTCGGTGAGACGATGAATTGAGCAAGCAAGGGGATTCGCATGCCCGTGGTCTTGTCGTTTTGCAACGCCAAAGCCAACGCTGCGATTTGGTCTCCGATGGGCAAATGCATGGAAGTTCGGCGGGCATGCATGCACAAGGATACGGCGAATGGCGTTCGCTCCAACAGGTCGCTTTTCCAAGCCGCTCCATCGATGTCCATTCTCCAATTGACTTCCTTTACCTCTCGATATTCTCCGTCGATGTCGATGTATTCCTCGCCATAATGTGCTCGCGTGTTCACACAATACCAGCGCCGGGAGGCACCTTGGATGAGAACGCGAGGCAGGGATTGTTGATTGACCTGAAGTTCCATGCGAGAAGAACCGTTGACGATGTTTTGCAAGAATTCCATTGACCGTGCATACGCGTCTCGGTTGGCCTTGAGCCAATGTCCAGGCGGTTTCCATGCAATCATGACCGTTCTGATTCTTGAGCCTATATCAAGGTCCATTGGGAAAAACCCCAAGCGTCGGGTCTCTTTGTGGGGGGCATGGGCAGCATTTCCATTCCTTCGGTGGTGCTTGCCGCTGGACATAGCCGCCGCCTTGGCCGACCCAAAGCACTGGTCCAAGTGAATGGGAAAGAACTCGTTTGGTGGGTTCACGAACGGCTGGTCGCCGCAGGGTGCACTCCTGTTGTGGTGGTGAACGCCGAGATTGAGTCTGAGGTCGCACGTCTTCTCCCGGAGGCTCACCTTGTGGTCAATCCCGACCCTGATGCCGGAAGAACCGGCTCGTTGCAATTGGGCATTGAGGCTTTGGAGGTGGTGATGGAGGCCAAAATGGAGCGCTTGGTGATGGCGCCGGTTGACCGGCCGGCTTGGAACGATGAGGTGCTGATGGCGCTGCTTGAGGGTCCAGGGGACTTCGCTCCTTCCTTTGATGGCCGGAAGGGCCATCCGGTCGTTCTCGCACCGGCCGCCATTGAAGCCGTCAAGAACGCTGAACCTCATCATTCGCTGCGGGAGATGGTGGTGTTCAAACCGGTTGCAGTTGTGGCACCATGGCTCCATTACAACATCGATACTGACGATGATGTGGCGCTTTTGGAATCAAACAGTGCAGCACTTTTGGCCTGCTTTTCTCAAGGCGAAGGGATATGAGGGCCTTCTGCTGAGGCGTTACCATGACCGCTCATGTCCTTCGCTGGGTGCTGAGCGAGTTGGGACAACAACGATCGGTTGTTCTCGCAACCGTCCTGAACACTTCGGGAAGCGTCCCAGGAAAGACGGGTGCCCGCCTTGCCATGTCCTCCTTTGAGGAATCTTGGGTTGGAACGGTGGGTGGGGCTGGACTTGAGCACCGGGTCTTGCAGCGGTGCCGTAATCTGCTTGCCGAGCAAGACCATCCCTTTGCTGAGGTGCTCACCTTTGGCTTGAACAAAGGGGCGAAGGGCTATGAGGTGACGCCGCTTGATTCCTTATGCGGCGGTCGAGTGTCGATCGCCATTGAGGTGATGATGCCCATGCCCCACGTTCACATCATGGGCGGCGGACATTGCGGTGAAGCCTTGGCCACGACGCTTCACAGCCTTGGTTGGTCCTATTCGGTCCACGACACACGGGAAGACTACGTTTCTATAGAAAAATATCCGCATGCTCTCGAGCGCTCTTCAGCCTCCGTTTCGGATTTGCTGGAGGGTGAATCCGCCTCGACGTTGGGCCGATTTTCAGATGTCTTACTCCTCGGTCATGATTGGGCTGAAGACCAAGAACGACTCCTCGGTTTGCTGACGTTGCTCAATGTATCTGATGTGAGCCTTAACGGCCGAGATCATCCACGCATTGGCGTGATTGGGAGCCGTTCAAAATGGCAGGCGTTCGAAAAAACCTGCCTCGAGACTGGGCTGCCTCAAACCCTTCTTGACCAAGTCATCTGTCCCATAGGACTCAACATCGGAGCTCAATCACCTGAAGAAATTGCTGTCGCCGTGGTGGCTCAGATCATGGCCATGCACAAGGGCATTGACCCAAACGATCCAACCTGGCGTCAAGGTTGATCGACAAACACGTGCTCCCGGAAGTATTTGAGTTCCTCAATGGACTCCAAAATGTCATCGAGGGCGAGGTGTGCTCCTTTTTTGGGATAGCGGGGAACGTCCCTGTACCATCGTCGGCTCAACTCTTTGACCGTTGAAACATCCACCATACGATAATGGAGGAAGTCAAGAAGTTCTGGCATTTCTTTGGCCATGAATTGCCGGTCATTCCAAACACTGTTTCCACAGAGGGGGGCCGTGTTTTCATCCACCCATTCTCGCAAAAAGGAAAGCGTCGCTTGTTCTGCTTCATCCACGCTCACGCCCTCCTTGCGAATTCGGTCGACCAATCCGCTTCGGTGGTGGTGGCGTGTGTTCCATTCGTCCATGCCTTCAATCAGCGACTCAGGCACGGTGATGGCGAGGTTTGGACCTGTTGCAAGGACGTTTAATTCTCCGTCCGTGATCACCGTAGCAATCTCGATGATGGATTCACGGCTAAGGTCAAGCCCCGTCATTTCAAGGTCAATCCATACCATGCGGTGGTGGCGCTGGTCCATGGTTCCCCTGGGTCGCTGGGGGGTCTTGATTCTTCGTTCATCCGTTGAATCCATCAGGCGCTCTTGTCAGACGACTCAAAGGTGAGCATGATCTGACCTGAGGGCCCAAAGGCAACCACTGGGACAAAGCCGTCGTGTGGAGTGGCATCCAAGGAGGCGATGATGTTGTCAACGGCGTCCTTGGGAAGTCGCAACGAGAATCCTTCTCCGGTGTCCAAAAGGCCGTTGTGGCCTGCGGCCGGCTCAGCAAGAACGACGGGCTCTTCTTCCTCAACCTCAGCGATGGGTTCTGCTTCAACGGCCTCTTCCTCGTCAAGTTCCAACAATTCCTTTTCCAATTCATCATCGAGTTCGACCTCTTCTGAAACCTCATCAAG
>CEQW01055523.1_pt1 | contig 13852 bp, 10 predicted proteins | sample 530891 | NCBI WGS metagenome assembly CEQW01 (sample SAMEA2621066, study PRJEB7988) | marine metagenome | biome: marine biome (ENVO:00000447); feature: surface water layer (ENVO:00002042); material: "saline water (ENVO:00002010), including plankton (ENVO:xxxxxxxx)" | depth 5 m
TCGCCAGAAGGCATGGTGTGGACTTGAATCTTAGGCGTGGTAATATCCGATAATCGCGTATCAACCCAGGGCTCGAGTCCCAATCCGTGGTAGAAGAACACATCAGCATTCTCAAGTCGGACAAGATCCGAAATTGATGGGTCATAATCGTGGACTGGGATGTTTTCAAGACTCATGTATTCCAATTCAACATGATCGCCAGCGATTCCTTTGACAAGTTCACCGACGTGGTATGTTGAAACCATGACGGTTCCCAACACTCCAAGATCGACAGTAGTGTTGTCAATCGTGGTATTCTCTATGTCCTCGATAAGGTCAGTGACCTCTTCAATGGTTTGCAAATCTTCATCGCCGATGCATCCTGCAAGGCTTGAAAAAATCATAATCAGGCTTACGAAAACGACTCTCATACGGTTGTTGTTCATGGCCTTCGGTTTTCTATTAACTATTTAATTAAAACTAATAAGCCGAGAGTTGTCAATTATTATTCCAGCCGAAAAAAACGATTCTTCGACAAGTGCTGGTAAGCAGAGCGATTACGCACGGATAGTGATATCGAGTTAACTCGATTTTTCAAGGTCAATAGGATTAAGCCCAGGTAAGGTGACTGTCCACATACTTCGCAACTTGCTTGTAACCGGCGAACCAGTAGTAGAGTGTCAGTGTCACGATACTCAAAACGCAGATCTTTACCCAGATTCCGAATAGACCCATAGGGGTTCCAGTGAACTTTATCGAACGACCGTCAATTTTCACCTTGCTTGACCACTTGTTGAAGAACATACACTTCGCCCAAGGAAGTCCGAATCCAAGCGTGATAGCGGTCAAAATGAAACCGATAAGTTTCGTGAAAAAGAGTCCATACTCAGCTGTTTGAATAGCCCAAACGCCACCGTTATTCATCGGCATTTGCCCCATTGCTTGCATGGGTTGAGCTGCTGCCATTGCTGGAGCTGCTGCAACCGGTGTTTCAACAACTGGAATTTCGGAGACTGCCGGAGCTGCTGCAACCGGTGTTTCAACAACTGGAATTTCGGCGACTGCCGGGGCTGCACTTGCATCCTCTTCATTCGGCACCCATTCGGTTCCGTTCCACATCCACTTGCCGTCTTCACTGATTTGCGTCATGTTTCTCCCACCATAGAGACGACTATATGAGTGCTTTGACCCGTTTAGAAGGCGTTTTTAGGCGAAAAACCGCTATTTTGGAAAAACATTATATTAAGTGTGTGAACTGTAAATCTACATATTAGGTGACCAAAAAATGAGCGGACAATTAGCACGATTTGGATTAATAGCAAGCATGGTATCGGTTGTAGGATCTTTGTATCTTTACTTCGTTAGCGGTGATGAACAATTAGGAATATTTGTGGGCCTCTGGGCTCCAACACTCATCCTTGCAAGCAAAGAAATCGAAGAGTGGCTCGAAAGCAAAGCATAAGTTGCCTTATTGTATGAAATCACCCATTTGGGCGAATTTCACAGATACCCAAGAGCGATACAAGCCTCGCGTATGTAGAGGATGCCACTTGCGACTATTGCGATGAGTATACCATGACGTATGCTTTTTGATTTCCATCGCTTAAGCCATATCTTACCAAGTTGCACACCGAGGATTGCTGCAATCACAAGCCCCACGATGAGAAAGCCTGCATCAAGTATTTGCCATCCACCCAGTGCAACATAGACAGGAATCCGAGTGACGTCTACAACGAGCGCCAACAGAGCTGCAGTAGCAGCATACTCTGCTTTATCCGGCAATCGCTTTTGCAAAAACATTGCACGCAGTGCTCCTTGATGACCTGTAAGCCCTCCGAAAAAGCCCGAACCAAAACCTCCAATGCGATCTTCAGTTTCGGGCAAACGGAACCTCGTCCAACGCTCTGTAACCGACAGTAAGGGGAGAACAACGAGCGCAACTCCTACGAGGAGAAGAAGCGGCTCAGCGTCAACGATGGTATTGAGAAATGCGCCAATCAGCGCTCCTGCAATTAATGCCCATCCAAATCGACGCACGGATGAATAATTGACACTCTCTCTCAATGCTTTCAATTTCCAAGCATTGTGAGAACCGTGCACTATGGCTACAACTGCCACCGCTTCATGTGGTTCAAGCCAAAGAAAGACGACTGGCGTAATCATCGTAGCCAGGCCAAAACCAGCAGGAACCGTTAACGCCGCTGCAAGAAAGGTTGCAAGCAGGCTGAATACAATCAGTGTCAGTTCCATAACAACTACTTTGAGATACACTCAATAAAATTGCGGGCGGAAGTTCATGATAGCAACAGTGAGGAAAATAAATCACCTCTATAAACCCCATAAAGCACCTTTCTGATTCAACAACTGTTAAAGATACTCTTGAGGAACCATCAACATGAGTGATAAGAATCTAACACCATATATGGAGGCCTGAAGATGGACCTGAAAACTGAAGCACTGAAGCCAAAGTGGTGGCTGGTCATCACAGCCTTGATTCACACCGTTGTTGGCGTACTCATGGAATTGGACCCTGACAACGACAACGAGTTGATGGTTGCTGGAATCATGCTCATCATTCCCGTCTACATGCTCTACGCCGCCTTCATGAACGAAGGACGAGCACAGGCACGTTTGGCGGCCGTGATCGCTGGACCTATCTTCGTGTGGTTCGTATTGTGTGCGATTCTCGGTCTCGAAATTACCTACGCAACAACGGATTACACGTTTGAGTTGTCCGGCGAAATCATTCCACCGCTTGTGTTCTGGGGAATGACCGCTTTGACGGGCGTACTCGGATGGAACATGGACGAAGCCACCCCTGCTGAGGCTTGAACATGGACCAACTCAAGAAAATCCTTAACCCGAAAATTTGGCTTCTTGTCGTCGCCATCGGACATACTCTGGCAACCATTCTACCTGTGTTGAGTGAGAATGGTCTCGACATGGGTGAAACAGAAGTTGAATACGCTGTTTGGCGAATCGTGTCGATGATTATTCCGATGGTATTTATCGCACTTACTTTCACGAAGGAGATTCAGGCAAAACTGGCAACTGTCATTGCTGGACCAGTCTGGGTTCTGTTTGCAGTATGGATTGTAATGGACGGATTTGAAACAATGTTCATTCCACCACTGGTTCTGTGGGGTCTTCTCGCATTAAGTGGCGTGTTGCATGGTAATTGGCAGACGGGTGAAATCGCACCTGCTGAGTGAGCGACGGATTCATCAATCCCCGGCCTTTGGTCGGAGTTATGCACATCAGTCACCAAACACCTGAAGGCAAGGAAGCCTACCCTACAGAAATCCCACAATTTGGCCTTGGCGTCTTTTTGATGTCGGATGATGGAGAATGCAAATCATCAGTTGTAGCTGCGCTCAAAGCAGGCTATACACACATCGATACGGCAAGTATGTATCAGAATGAACGCGATGTAGGTCGTGCTCTCAAAGAAGTGGGTGTCGAACGTTCTTCCGTCTTCATCACGACAAAACTACGACGTGGTGACGCTGTCGGGTATGAAGAAACCATTGAGCAATGTAAGAAATCACTTGAACTCCTTGATACTGAATATATTGACCTCTATTTGGTCCATGCTCCGCCTCTTGATCCTGCACATCGTGCGCCGGTCTGGAGGGCAATGGAGCACTGCCTTGAGCAAGGGTGGGTCAAATCAATCGGAGTTTCCAACTATGGAGTGGCACATTTGGATGCGATGAAGAAGTATGCAAACTACATGCCAAGTGTCAATCAAGTCGAATACAACCCTTGGCTCCAACGACCTCATCTCAAGAAAGCAATAGAAGATTCAGGTGCAAAATTAATGGCGTATTCTCCACTTGCACGTGGACACAGAGTTGACGACCCCGAACTTGCTGCAATCGCTGAACGATTGGGTTGTACTCCTGCTCAAGTAGCAATCAAATTCTGTTATGACCAAGGCTGTATTACAATTCCAAAGTCAAGCAATCCCTCGCGTATCATTGAGAATATAGGCTCACTGGACATTGATATCTCAAGTGAAATGGACACGATACTTGCCCTTGAAGAAAACTATGTTTCAGGCTGGGACCCGACCACTGAGCCCTGAAGAGTTGAATGTAATCAGTTTTAACGGGCAAAATAACAAAAAATAAGACCAAGAGGGCGTCTCGATGTCAGACAATTTTTGGGACCAACTCCCCGAAAATGACTCAAAAGAAAAAGGAGACGATTCCTCTTTCAAGAATATCGATTCACAAAGAAGTGAGACAAAAATTCATGTCACGCTTGATGAATTTCCAGTGGGCACTTGGAACAGCGATAATGATGCTCGTTTCATTGTCGATTGGTACAATGCGAATCGAGTGTCTGAGAATAAAAAAACACTTGAATTCTTCAAAGCGGGAAGCGGTGTGGAATCGATTTATTCTCGTTCACAAGCACAAAAATTACTCGACTTTACAATTCATACTCTTGAGCAAGAAGGATGTACTGTATGGGAGAGTCCACAGAGTTCAATAGAAATTTCTGCAGGTGCAAAAATTGGTAGCCTGTTTTTTGGATGGGGTTTTGCCGGGATCTGGTGCACAGTCTCCTTCGTTGCCGTCTTCTTTGTAGGCGGACCAGTCCTTGCTGATTTAGGAACATCGGATTGGAATGCTACGAATGGGGTTATCATTGACAGTGGAGTTGATACTTCCTCCGGTAGTGAGGGTGGAACAACCTACTGCTTGTGGGTTGATTATCAGTATACGTATGATAATGAGACCTTTGATGGAGATGTCGTCAGTTATAGCAAGCAAAATTCGTGTTCATCCTGGTCGGAAGAGGCCGATGACGACTACCCATCTGGCAAAGAGATTACAGTTTACGTGAACCCTGATAATCCATATGACGCTGTACTTGAAACCGGAGTATCAGGAGTCGATTTTGCAGCATGCTGCATTTTACCGTTCCCACTGATTGGAATTGTACTGTTTATCGGTATGCTTCGAGCAACATTTGGGACTGTTTCTTCATTCTTCAACAAACAGGAATGAAGTGACGCAGAATCATTCCTCTTCTTCACTGTGAATTTGATACATTGAAAGAGAGGTTGCTAACAAGACCGAAAAGAAAATGCTCAGAGTGAGTAGACGTCCCGTTTCACTGGATGGAGGAAACTTCGTGAAAGCGATGAGAATAAAAACACACATCGAAGTGAAGGCTGCCCACCATCGTGCTGCATGGTCATTTGAAGTTGGAGCATGATCAGAACTACTGGAATGAGAAAGGTAGTCAGCAGCAAAGCCCATACCGAGTAAAACCGCCGGTGCTGAACCTACACCTCTACCACCGAACATACTCGCCATTCCATCGACAGCGGCGCCAACAACGACGGTTCCAACCGCGATTCGAAGAGCTTTTTCGGGAGAACGCAGAACGTAAAAAGCAACGAAAAATACCGCTAAACCTGCGCCAAAGATTTGAGTCATTCGAGACTTTTCAAAAGAATGTGCTGATTCTGCTCCAACGACGAGGTTACCCCCAATATCTCCAGACACGTTCATGTCGGAAAGCAATGTTTGAACGTCGTCATTGAAAGCAAGTGCAGCATCGGTATTTTGCCCGTCAAGATAGACAACAAGAACGACGGCATAGGTCTCTCCATCTGCTTGTAACCTCGGGTCTTTGACCATCAGTGAATCAAGAGAAGAGGCAGTAAGGACTTGATCCAGTGTAGCATTGGAATCGCGAGAATCGGGTATGCCAATCATCAGTTTCGTTTGTGAAACTCCAGTATCAAGTGAAATGATGCTGGGGTGATGCCTTAATTGTTCTTGGAATGACAACAAATTACGATATTCCTCACTTGAATCTCCTTTTGCATCAACTAAAATCCATACATCGGTACTCGATGCAAGAATGTATTCATCCTGCAGTTGACGTAACTCTGCTAATTCTTGGTCGTCCTCTGGCAGGAACTGATGGATATCCAAGACGTCAACACCGCTCGGTGCAATGAACGCAATACCTGCGAGAAGCAGGAGTAAGGCCGGCCATAACGCGGTAAAAACGGGTTTTGAAAGGACATCGCCTGTGATGGGAAGAGAAGTTTCAACCTTCTTACGAGACATGTAGAAATCTTCAAGCACATATCGGGTAATCAGCCAATCAAGGAAAATGCCAATCACCATAACCAGCGCTAAAGAACGCTGTGCGCGCAGTGGAGAGAACAAGGCGAGAGAGACGGCTGCAATGGTTGTCAACATTGCGACAAACAACATCTTGCGGACTTTTTCGACATCATGTGAAGAACGACAGTACCAAAATGCTCCATCTACTGCAACCCCCATAATTATCGGAACAGCAATTCCATCGATGACAGAAAAGGTGTAACCAAACATCGACATAATGCCCATTTCTGCTCCAACAACCAGCGTCGCACTTCCGAGAGTTACAACGGCAACAAGTGGGTCACGTAAGCCAATGCACAGCGCTGAAACCAACAAGATTGCAAGCGGTAACATCACGCCTTTCAGTTCACTCTCAGCCAACGTTTTGGATTTAGCGAACAACATGTTAACGCCAACTCCCTCAAAAGTGAAATTCGTTGACTCAGATAACTGATTCGCCCATACTTCAAGTTCAGACCAATTGGTATTGGATTGATTATTGCCAATCCAAACCATCCAGAGTAATTCATTCGAAATTGGAGGTTGATGCGGATACTGCCCTGGCATTGAAGGGCATGCAACGCCGAGGTCAGCCTCATTTGGTAACAGGAGAAGAGTGGCTTCAAAGGCAAAGGATTCCTCATCCGTAGCATTCATTCCACACCATCCTTCTTCAAGCTCGGGCTGGAGCACATCATTCCAACCTCCCGCTTCAGCAAGAGAACGGTTTCGAGAAGCAAAAGCCTCTTCCCACAAAGTGAATGGCGACTGTATTCGATCTAATGTCGTGACATCAGTATGCCACGCAGTATCAGGATTATCACCATTCAATGCCTCTTTTTCAATACTCAAGAGTTCCTGTACTCGAGAAATGGGGTGCATCAAACCACCACCGTCATCATGCGTGATTCTCAAAACAAGTGATTCACTGGATTCGGTTCCAATGCCGTCTGATTTACGCAACTGAGAAACTTCATCATCGAAAATTACCTCAGTTGACATTTGAGGATCAACAGGAAAAAAGGCGAGTAATAAGGTTCCAAGGAGAAGCCCGGCAATCAGAATCTGTCGGACTCTGTTTGCCTCCATGAGCATCACTCACCTGCCCTTAGTCATGAAGTTGCTTCACAACATTGGTACAATGTATGGATATCTACTCATTCCCATTTTGTCCATTGGCCTGTAGCTTGGTCTCTGTACCACCACTTTCCAGAGGAAGGCGGGAATTCACAAATCTCGTATCCGTCTTGCATCTGTCCCGTATGGTTTTGAGGGGGGCGTGATGGACCTGAAGAAGGCGCAGCTGAAATCGGTGCGGTAGAAACGGCGGCAGCGGCTGTAGTTTGTGAACCGAATTGGTCTTCGAAAGCATCCCATTTGTTGTCGACGTAGTCATCATCAGACCAATCCTCATTGCCTTTGCCTCTTCGCAGAACGAAAACAGTAGCGACAAGTCCAACAACTGCCAATGCTGCTACACCCATCAAGATGTTCATAGTTGATGATGCCGAGGAGGAAGAGGCTGAATCGGTATCTGCATTGTCACCAATTCCATCGCCATCAGTATCGAGTGTTTCATTAGCATCGAATGGGAATGCGTCGCTGTTATCACCAACACCGTCACCATCTGAATCCATGGATTCATCGCCGTCATTAGGGAATTGGTCAATTTCATCACCAATACCGTCGCCATCAGCGTCTCCAGGCAAGGTTTCGCCATCATCGGTTACTGTGCCATCGGGCCCAACTGTAATTGTAAATTCAATCGGATTGTACAATCCTCCTGAAATTTGAACGAGTAAATCTCCCTCGATAAGTAAGAACGAGGTTTGGCCGTTTTCGTTAAGAACAATACTAAACAACGTTGAATTTTCATGGCTTACAAGGACCGATAAGCCACCAACTGGTTGGCCTGCTGGGTCGGTAATAGTGATCAGTACAGTATCACCAACGACTGGATTTGGTGGGTTGAATATCATGGTCAGATTCTCCATTTGTGGAGGCTCAGGATTAACTTCAGCAACCTTGTTCCCAATTCCAGCAGTGAGCACTGCATTGTCCCCTTCTCCGACTTGGGCAATAGCCAAAACGGTGTAGTTATCTACAGGTGAAGACAACAATGGGAGGGTAAGGTCGGCGCTTGAACCAAGTCCCCAAGAAATCGAGTTTAGGCTTCCGAAGAAATCTTCAAACTCGTCATAGATTTCTTCCTCGGTTTGTTGGCTTTCTCCAGTACATAGAATCGTATCGTCAATCTCCATCGATGAGTATGTATAGCCATCATCATCCGTCTCTTCTACGAACAAAATATCTGCGGTAGAATTGAGACTTGAACGTGTTTCAAATGTATACTGAGTTGATTCATCGTATGGGAAGTAAGCCGTCATTCCTGCACCACCATCTTCAGACCAATCACTTGATGGTTCGACAATGTCTCCTGTTTCAGAATTGTAGAGAACAGCATCCGTCACCACTGGTTCGGGTATGGACATGTATTCATTATTACGTGAGTTATAGACACTTATCGAAAGTACTTCGTTATCCTCCCCGGTTGAATCATCCCATTGCCAATCGGTCCAAATGTCAAGTTCCTCGCAGACCTGTCCATTTCTGTTGTCGACTGCAACCCAGCCTATTTCGTTACGAACGCCTTCAGCATAAATGAAGTCGGTGAAGGATGAGAAATCAATCGATGCGGGGTCAAATCCGTCTGTCGGTGCAGCCACTGCGAGTATGCGTGAAGCATCCTGGCCCTCGAGCGCAATGTTTGTCGTCTGACCGGGTCCGAGAGTGCCGGTCATGTCAAGATCGGTTGGGTTCGAGAGAATCAAACCGGTGTGCATTGCTTCGGGGAACAATTCACCCTCATGAACGACCGCCATACCAATTCCAGTCAACGGTGCTTTCAGTCGAATCTCATGGGTTCGTGAAGAATCGCCCGCTTCAAAATCAAGCGTAAATGTTTCAGGTACACCCCATGCTTCTTCATCGATATCTGGGAACGGAACTTCACCGAGTGCAATCGGTGAAAGACCGACGATGACGGAATACTCTGAATGAGAAATCCCTGATGGAGAAACGGTAATCGTAGTGAGGCCGCTTTCGCTGGTTGATGCGCTGTAGACGGGCAGACCGGCAAAGGAGGTGACTTGTTCAAGACCACTAAGAGCGAGGTTACCAGCAGTAGCAGCTCCGAAATTAAGGCCGAGACCGGTCATCTCAATTCCGTCAGCGGTAGTATACGTTGATTGAGCAAGCGTCACATAGGCGCCAGCAAAGTTTGGGGTCACCGAAGTGCTTGCCTCTCCATTTGCGTTGCTTATGTATATATCCTCAGAATAAACTTCAAACGGTCCTTCAGAAATGAAGGTGTTAACGATGTCTGGCGAAGGAGTCGATGATACTTGAGGTTCTTCCAATTCACAGTAATATTCACCTTGTTCCGGGATCATTACGTAATCGTCATGATACGTATTACCATCTTCGTCTGAGCGTTCTAAGCCGTGGTATTCCTGGTAGGTGAAGTAGTGTTCGTAGGTGAATACATCTTCTGAACTGGTTCCATCATCACTTCCGAAATGGAATGTTACGGTTATGGAATACGTGTCTTGTCCATCCATTGAATCGTATTGATGGGTTCTGCTGTCCCATTCTTCGACGTCTGAATCAATGTTCCCGTCACCCCAGTCAATGTCCACTTGGTTAAGGTCTGCGTGATCGTATTGCCATTCGCCGTCTTCACCATAATACGACCAAGCGTTCTCGGCCCAATACTCAAAATTAACTTCAGTGTTCGAGTTATCCCAGGAAGAAAAACTGCTTTGGACACAAGAAGGTGAACCCGGGAGTGGCATCTCTTGGACATGTTCAAATTCTATACCAGAAGTTGTTGTTCCAGTTGTTTTGACTTCGACAAGACCGCGTTCGTCCAATGGAAGATTTCCAAGATAAGAAGTCAAATCCCATCCGGTAGCGTCTCCGCTTGTCGAGTACGAACCAGAAAAGACATCTCGGTCATCTAATTCACCATCACGGCCGTTTGCTGGATTGATTTCTACTTCCAATACTCCATCGACATCTTCACCATCATACATGCCCATCAATTCACCGTTCGAGGACTCAGTTGGCTCCGTCGACATAATCATGAAATCACCTTCTGGTGAGAGTGAGGAGAATGCTGAGAGCGCATTTTGCGGGGAAATTCGGAGTACTGCAATGTCGACATCTGCACCTTGCACAACTCCTGATGAGTCATATGTAACCGTATCAATATCAAATGTGGCATCCTTCGAGACGATTTCGTCTTGGTCGACAAGAACACCAATTGCAGAAACGATGAATGTTTCATCGATACCTTCGTACAACATTGCTTCAATCACAGAAGGACCGAGTTGCCGGATATCTATATTTGCCTCATCAATTGAGTCACCTGGCCAGTTGTCGAGAGGTTGGGAGAAAGTCCATTCGGTAGCCTCGATATTTTCTGCACTGAGAATTCCCTTGTATCGGCACCAATCGCAGTCCCGTGAGAGAACGGTATTCACAGTGAATCCATCAGAATTGGTCATGGTCATCGGCAATGTTTCAGGGTATTGACTCGAATCGCCACCCCATACATCAAGCTCAATGCCGAGTTCGAGCACGTGCGGGTCATACAGGCTGGTTCGAACAGGGTAAAAGTCGAACGAAGGTGTATCTGATTCCGAGTCGGAATCGCCGTTGTCGTCTCCCGTATCATCGCCGCCTTCATCATCCTCATCGTCGTAATCGTCTTCATCATCATAGTTTGGCCAGTAATGTTCACGGTTGATTCCTGATGAGTTTTCAAGCCAATCTCCAAAGTCAGCAAGGACTTGACCGGTTTGTTCCCAAACCGGATTCTCGAAAGAATCTGCCAAGATTTGGATAATGTCTTCAGGCAGAGAGTTGAACTCGTCAAAAGCATCGTTCACCCAACTGGAATCACTTGCCATCTTCGCAGTCCATGCTTGACCTTCTGCGGTTTCGAGCAGCAACTCATACTGCCAAATGATTTCATCAGGGACATCATCACCGTCAAGATCGTTAATGGTTGGCTCACCCATTTCAGCCCATCGAACGATGAGTTTTTGGAACGGTGTCATGTTATCGATGTCTTCATCGATGAGTGGTTGAACATAGGCAGTAAGGCCATCGATGATAGCTTGTGGATGGTTCGAAACGGCGAGAAGAGCGATGTTACGCATCACTGTTTGACCACTTTCAAGAGGTTTGATGTTGTTCGCAATATTGTCAATCGCTTCCTGAATAGCGGCCCATTCACCGCTTCCAGTAAGGGCATCATATGCTGCTTCAAAATCGCCAGTTCCTTCAAATCGCGTGAAGTTTTCAATGGCATTGAAGGTTTGAATGTAATCTGCAGTCGTTCCGAAATCATCGAACGTTTGCGGAAGCGGGAATTGATCGCCGAAGGTCAGCAATCCTGCGACAAAGGACAATCCTGCATCGACATCATCCGAATCGAGGAATTCCATCAGAGCTTCGAGGAAGTTCGCCCCTTCTGTCATGCTGTATTGGTTTCGACCAGCATCAAGCATTGCATTCCATGCTTGCGCACTTCCTCCGGTTCCTTGACCGCGTGATGCAGTATCGACGAAATACGTCCAGTCTCCATTTTGTGTCGCAGTCGATTCAAGACTCGTGAATTCATTGTTAATGGTGCCAAGAGGGTTGGCGGTATCCCATGCATTGTCAATTGCAGAAAGAACAGTCTCGATCTGCTCAATGAGAAGGTTGGAGAGTTGCGTGGGGTCGTCAACAGCAACCATTCCTGAATCTTCAGCGGTAATGGTTGCACCATATACGCCACCAACAGAAGAGGCGGGAATCGTATAGACGCCATGCCAGACCATGGTTGTTGCATCATTTTCATGGGCTCCTTGCGGCTCCAAAACGACGACACCCACCGATTGACCTGTGCCAGGAAGAGCGGTGTTTACAATCATTTCAAGCGGAGAAATATCGTATCGCAAAATGTCAACATTCACGACGGTTTCGCTCGAATGACCGCGTGTGTGGGCGAAGATATCAACTTGAGAGCCGGTACTTGCCAGTTTGGTTGTGACAAACCCATCTATGCTGAGATGAGAGGTTGTACCTTGGGAGTCTTCAGTTGCATTGGGTGCTGCAATGCTCGCCAATGCAGGGGAGATTGACATGCAGGCCATGAGTAATATGAGAAAGAGTGCTCTCTGCTTCATGGTCTTACGATTTGGAATTAGGTTTTATTTGTATCGCCGATTCATTTTATCGGTAAAAAGGCAAAAAATGAAGTTTTAGGACTCAAGGAGCGCAAGCAACAATACCAATTCCCCTTGTTCATTGGTAATCACACCGGTGCTCCATTCTGGAAAATCCGACTCCGTCCAAGTACCTGCCGGTACATCAAAAGAAATACTTGGCAAACCCAATGCTTGGAAGAACGAAGTCATCGGAGAAAAGTTGGGCGTATTGGATACATTGAGGTTCCAAGTTTGAATTGCAGTTGAAGATGCGTTAGGATAAGGCGACCACGCGTGGGAGTTCGTTATCGTTTCATCTAAGGAAAGAATACCTCGCATGCCATCCATGCCCTCAGGCTCATCATTAGAAGATTGATTGAAAGAACTCACATGCCATTCATCTGGATGAGCAATTGGGGTTGCTTCTCGAGGTTCAGTGAAATTCACGATCATGGAATAATCGCTTTGAGAAGCCTTTGAACAACTGAAACCGCCAGGCAGGCAACCCTCAATTTCACGCGATGTTTCACCAAGGTCGCTGAAGGAAACAAACGGGCCAGTACGGCTTTCAAAGCCCAAAGAGGTTTCAAGGAAGGTGCTGGAAAATTCTTCACTTGGTGTCCATTTTGCAGGTGTATGATGGAGCATTCCAACCCAGTGAGAGGATGCGGGGCCAGCATTCCAGTCAATGTTGAACCATTCTCGAACGGTGTGCTCGTCAGTTGATTCGCTGAGATACGTAATGTTGAGCGTTCCCTCAACTCTGCCACTCCGCCCTGAACTGTCAATCAGTTCAGTGATAATCACATCACCGCTGATGTGAAATCCAGTCGGAATACTCTGACATTCCGTACATCCTTGGGATCGAAGAGGATGAACATCGAGAGTGACGGTCGCTAAAGGACCAATCTGGAAATCTTGCAAGCCCAGAGCATCCATCGAAGCACGAGAAGAAAGCCTCATCTCCCCGCTGATTTCTGCCACTTCCAAAGTCTGCTCATTTGATTCGCTTTCAGGAGTAGCAAGCGAAAGAGTTGCGAGTAACACAATCACAAGAACCAGCATTTCCCATACCGGAATCGAGCCAAATACCCCTTTCTCCACAGACCGAAGCAAGAAGCCCGTCTTCTTGATGTTACCTCATTTTTGAACTTGAGTTAAGCCAAAATAAGGGAGGGGGTGTCCTTCGGACATGGCGAAAATTAATTTTGATGAAAAGTTAACCAAATTTTCAGACCATTGGTCGCCGCGCGTCATTGCTGAAATGAACGATTATCAATTCAAGTTGGTCAAAATTAAGGGTGAATTTGTCTGGCACAATCATGCTGATACCGATGAAGTGTTCATCGTTGTCAAAGGTTCGATGGACATTGAGATGGAGCACGAAACCGTCACCCTCAATCAGGGAGAGATGTATGTTGTGCCAAAGGGTGTTACGCACAAACCGTTTGCAGAACACGAATGCCATGTGATGTTGGT
>CEQW01015183.1_pt1 | contig 13659 bp, 11 predicted proteins | sample 530891 | NCBI WGS metagenome assembly CEQW01 (sample SAMEA2621066, study PRJEB7988) | marine metagenome | biome: marine biome (ENVO:00000447); feature: surface water layer (ENVO:00002042); material: "saline water (ENVO:00002010), including plankton (ENVO:xxxxxxxx)" | depth 5 m
AGGCGTTGTTCTCATTGCAGTGAACAATGATGATATCGCTTCCACAAACCAAGCAAAGTATCTGCTTGAACTCAACCCTTGGAAAGATCGTGCACGGGTTGAATCGTATCCAACCTACGAACATGAGCATGTCAGGATGTGGTTTTTACCGAAACAAATCCTGTGGGAAGACCATCTTGACAAACGTTGGAATCAAGCGACAGGAGAAATCGTTCGTGAAGTCATATTCCCCTCGCGTCACGCCGCAAAAAGTGGAAAACCCTGTCTCACCTTGCATCCAATCGGAGTACCGCATCATCCACGAGAAGAAGAACCACCGTTTGGAGGACGATCAGGATTTGCACCTCCTCCGAATTCACGTATAGCACCTTGGTGGAGGTTGCTCCACAAGAAGTGGGAGGACCATGCCATTCCAGACTTTTCTCTATCGCTTGAAGTTACCCACCATGGTCCAATTCTTGATGTTCCAGCACTGTTCATCGAAGTCGGTTCCACAGAACCCTACTGGCCCAATGAAGATGCAGCGAGGTTGCTCGCAGAAATCATTGCAGAAGGGCTTGGTCTTGACGGTAACAACTCTACAGAATCATGGAGCAAGGACAATGTGAATGAACCGGTGTTGATCACACTCGGAGGGGGTCACTATGCACCCAAAGCCAACAAACTTGCACTTGAACCTCATGTTTGGTTAGGGCACATGTTGGCCAACCACTCCTTGCCATTTGGTTCCCAAGACGAGCCTGGGGAACTTTGGAAACAATCGATTGATGCCGCTCTCACGTCCACGCAAAGAGCATATCCAGGAGGCAGAATTGTGTGCAATGTGGAAAAGAAATCGTTCAAAGGATGGCAACGGCAATTGATTTACTCCTATCTTGAATCACGAAGTATCGAAGTTGTACGAACAAAGGCCTTCTTGGAAATGGTCAAAGGATGCCAAGCAGGCCACTGAATCAAGGAGGTTGAATCATGTTGTCCAAACTCATAGTCGCAATGACATTACGGATGCCACGTTGGTTCGTTCGTTGGGTTTCTCGACGATACGTTGCAGGTACATCCCTCAGTGATGCTGTGACTGTGATGAAGCGCTTGGAATCTGAAGGTGCTTGTTTTACCATCGATGTGTTGGGTGAAGAAATTTCCACACTCGATGAAGCTCAATTTTTCCTCGATGAATACGTACGAGTGATGCATGCAATTGTTGAGCACAACTTCGACGCCAATCTTTCGATAAAACCTACAGCGTTTGGTCTCCTAATCGATAAAGAAAAAGGCATGGAGAACATTGAATCACTCGTTCGACAAGCCGCATCCCACGACATGTTTGTTCGTCTAGACATGGAAGACCACCGCGTAACCACAGAAACATTGCAAGTTGTCTTGGACTTGCATGAGAAAGGTTTGACCAATGTTGGTACTGTTCTACAAGGACGATTGCATCGTACGCCTGATGATATTGAACAGGTAGCGACAACCTTGGGGCCACATGCAGATTATCGAATTTGTAAAGGAATCTATCTGGAACCAGAAGGGATCGCATACACGTCAAAAAATGACATACGCAAGAAGACAAATGAAGCAATTCGTATGGCACTACATCACGGTGCGTATGTTGGAATAGCCTCGCATGATCTTCCTGTCGTCGATTACACACTCGATGTGCTCAAGGAATTCAATATGGGTCCATCGATTGAAGATTCCCGTGAAAACGCTGGACCTGCACGAACTGGAAAAGGTCCCGGGTACGAATTTCAAATGTTACTGGGTGTTCGAGGCCCAATGCGTCGTAAGTTGGCTAAGCAAGGGCATCGTACCAGAGTTTACATCCCTTACGGAGAAAAGTGGTACGAATACAGTACACGTCGACTTCAAGAAAACCCTACGATAGGTCTGCAGATTGCAAAAGCGTTTTTGATGCCTTGGACAAATAGGCCTTGATTACTTTCTTGCCTTCTTTTTTCTACGCTTGTTCGTTGGCTTAACGCGTTTCTTGATGTGTTCCTTTGGGAGTATAGGATTTGGATTGAAACCAAGTCGACCTTCTTTCCAAGCTTGTCGACGCTCTCTGGGTGTTTTCGGCTCAAAGCGCTCAGGTCGAGGTGGTTCATGGAGATACATGCGCTTGATCTTCGATGCATCAACAGTTCCACGTAGCGTTCTTCCTTCTCCGGTATGAATGGCGCGTATTCTCCAAGTTTGAACACCGATTTCAAGAATTGTGCCTGCCTTGAATGTGGTTCCTTCCTCGACAATAAGCACATCAGGAGTTGAAAACTCACCCCTTGTTTTGGTAATCTTCACACGAAGCATATCTTGCCGCAGAGCAACAGCTCGAACCAGATTTGTCGCTTCTATTTCTTTTACCGAGCCTTCTTTGGATTCAAGCTTGGTAATTCTCCAAGCCATTTCATCGTGTTCAAAAACATCATTGAGTTCAAGCCATTCATCAGAATCAAGATCAATTGTTGCCATGTACGAATCGGGCCCATCGGTCAGCATGAACGGTACTCGCTTGAGCGGTGGCGCCCGAAACTGAATCTCATGAACGGACGAGCATGCTTCACATCGGAGGAGGTAATCCTTGCCCCGTCCCACTTCTTTTTCTTTGAGAATTTGATGAGCAGTCACGTCCTCGCATGTCGGACAGAACACTGCGTTTTCCATGACCTCTTCGTCATCGAAATCTTCATCCTCAAATTCATCATCCATGCTTCTCAAGTCGCCCTCGATGCATGTCCCCTTTGAATCCACCGCATGTGGTTGCGTCACAGTGTTCAAAACAAACCGTTACTGAGCGTACGTTATGAGCGAGATGAGCCGGGACCAAGTGCTTCCTAGTTTGTTGAGCGCTGATCACGATCGTTCTAGGGATGAACCTGAAATTGCTGCAAACATCGCAACGCAACTCGAACACATGGGATTGTCGACATGGTCGATTTCTGTTCTCCGTCGTTTGCGAGACGGAATTGGACGACAAGAACCGAAATGTGTCTTGGAGGTTGGTGGTGGCATCGGTCATCGCTCAGCCTGGCTTTTTGATTTGTTCAATGGTGATTCAATCGATCGCTTTGACATCATCGAGCAAGGAGCGAAATTCGGCGTTATTCTTCATCGTCTCCAATCACGATACGATGCAGCACCATGGTCTTCGATCATCGTCAGCGATTTTTCGACCTTGTGCGCTGAAGAAAAAGCATGGAAACTTACGACAGCCTCAGGCATCGGTACAGATGAGCGCCGGTTATCTGAACGGTATGACGCCATTGTCATTGACGCACCCTTGTCGAGATTGTCAGACGAACTCGGTCATGGAATTGAATTGCTTTCCAACAATGGAGTTTTGTACACGACTGAGCCAGAAATACCGGTCGGAGATTATGAAGAACTCGATGATGAAGGGAAAGCGAACGTGGATGGATTCAACGCTTGGATTGAATTTATTCAAAAGATTCAAACAACACATCACATCGCTTTCGTTCCGCTTTTCGGGGGAACGATTGTTGCCTTTTTCAAGCGTTAGTCTCTTGTTCAGCCTTTTCCAACAATGCTTCAACGTCAAGTAACCCATAACCGTAGTTATCGTCATGTCCTGATTGACCTTCTTGTGGTTTAACGCTCTGCATCAACCAATCTTTGACAGTGTCTATGGTTGATACATCACCTGATGTCCCATTGCTCGCAAGTTGAGGTTGGGCTTCCAACAGCATTGCAATTGCACCGGTCACGAAGACCGTTGCTGCACTTGTCCCGCTTGCGGATGACCATGTTCCTTGTATGTTGAGAACTGGAACTTCCTTAGCGGGTGCGACGAGTTCTGGCTTTTTGTCAGGGTCTCCACGTGGTAATTTCGGTGGGAAGAATCCGACCGCATTGTTTCCTTCTGAGGATTTCGACCAGTGCGAACCCGATTGCGTAACACCTCCAACACAAATCACTCTACGTTCGCTTCCTGGCGATGAAACATCACCGTCATCCTCTTCACCACCGTCATTGCCAGCAGCTGCAATCACGAATATTCCACGTGCAGTTGCATCGTTGACGGAATCCTCAATCGTTCGACTGGAAGAGCCAAGAAGGGGAAACAAGTCTTGGGCTCCTCCCAAGGACAAGGAAATGATGTTAACGTTTTGATTGACACACCAGTCGATTCCTGATACGACATCCTCTTCGTAACCTGAGCCATTGGCATGCAAGGCTTTTGCTACGTAGAGATCCACATCCTTGGCAACGCCATTAATCCATCCATCCGCAACCAAAATCCCAGCCATATTGGTTCCGTGTCCATTGTCATCGTATGCGTTGGATTTACCTTGAACAACATCAACCCATCCAGTCACATCGAAGCTCTCGAGATCTGGATGGTTCAATTCCAATCCCGTATCAACAATACAAACGCCGACTCCTTTTCCTGAATATTCTCCTGGCACGTTGATTAGATTCCGGTAGACTCGTTCCGATTCAATCAATTCATCGCTCGGTTTGACAAACGTCAAGCCATCTCCCACGATGATGTTGTATGCAAAACCCGCAACGAGGATGAGAAGAGCGCCCATTGCTACGCTGACAATCCGTCGTATGACTGCGAGGTCCTTCTCCAACTGAGGTGATAATGCTGCGGTGTCATTTGGAGACCCACTTGCTTCTGACATGTGTTTCCCTCACTGGAATGCTTGAACAGCTTCAGAAAATGTGTCGACAAACCGCTTGACATCCTCTTCAGTGTTGTAAAAGTATGCTGAGGCCCTTAATGAGCCATTGTATCCTCTGCTGTTGAACCATGAGTGGACGCAGTGTTGCCCAGAGCGCACCATGACACCCGAAACTTCGTCCAGCAACAGAGCGATATCATGTGCTGGAAGCTTCTCGTCGAGGAGAAGTGAACAGATCCCACCGCGTTTTGAAGCATCATCCGGTCCGATGATTGAAACACCATCCAAATCCTTGACGCCATTTGACATGATGCTATTCAGTGTCTTTTCATGTTCATGGACTTGATGCATGTCCAACGTTGAGAGATAATCAATCGCAGCCCCAGTGGCCATCATACCAGCAAAATGGCCGAGACCTCCTTCAAACTTTGATGGGGAATTTGCCCATTCGACTCCATCATAATGTGAGGTTTTCACAGTTTGTCCGCCCGATTGAATGGTACGCATCGAGTTGAGGAGGTCTTCCTTCCCCCACAATCCACCCATTCCAGATGGTCCCAACATTTTGTGTATTGAGAAGGCAAAGAAATCAATGCCCATGTCTTGAACATCAACCGGCATGTGAGGTGCAGATTGAGCGCCATCGACACAGACAAGTGCTCCGTAATCTTTGGCAATCTTGGTGATTTCTCGTATGGGTGCTTCGATACCATCGAGGTTACCAACTTGACTAACAGAGACCATTCGCAGACGATTACCCGCTTCGGAGCACATACCTTCAAACGCCTCTAAATCGAACGTATTGTCTGGATTGGATGGAACAACGCGATGGTCGACACCCTGTTCTTGCTCAAGTTGCAACCATGGGACAAGATTCGAGTTGTGTTCTCGATCTGTTGTCAATATGATATCGTCCTTGTTCCATGAGAGTCCTTTCGCAACTTGGTTTAAGCTATGTGTCGCATTTCGGGTAAAGACAATCTCATTAACTGATGGAGCATTAAAGAATCCCGCCAGCGTTTTTCTCGACTGTGCGATTGTTCTCGATACGGTGGTCCCATATCGGTGAACCGAACGGCCCCCACATCCAGGTGTTTTGGTGTAATAATCAGAGATCGCCTTAATGACGGAGTGTGGACGTAAAGTGACACAAGCATTGTCAAGGTAAGCAACAGGATTCTCCTCACAGAGTGCGGGGAAGTCTTCTCGAAGTTTTTTCAGATCCATCACCATGCCTCCTCATCAGGTGATACGTCGATGACAGCAGCCTTGTCCATCAAATCTGCTTCTGCTGTAACTGCTGCCTTTGTTCGAACTCGAGTCTCATTGCCAAGCATCTTCTGTGGGAACCATATCGTCCACAACAGCAGTGGAACGGAAACGATTGAGAAGGAAATATGCAGTACCAATGCCCACGTTCGTGAACCGGTACGCTCTGCGATGTAGTGCGCTCCAGTCCAAGCACTCAACATTGCAGTCATTGCCCATGAGAGGCATATGAATGTCCATCCTGCTAAGGAATGTTCACGCATGGCCGTTTCCATGACACGGACATCTTGGTGGAGATGGTGTGTTTCTACGTGTAAATCCCGTGTCTCACGTACCGCTTTAATGAAGAAATAGAAGAAGAAAATGCACACCAAAGTGATGAGGAATCCTCCCATCATATCCGAAAGTGATAGAGAGATCGGAAAGTTCCTGTTCGTGGAATGGAAGTACACCTGAGCGATTCCAAAACCGCCCCATATCAACAGGAGGCTAATGGTATGTGTCCTCATAATTGGGAACAGTTGAATCAATGAAAACAAGAACCATGCCCAGCAAACGATGGATAGGACCATTTGGAAGTAAGCAGTGCTTCCTGCAACTTGAAGACCTTCCAATCCAGCAATTTTTGCGTTACCACCATCGAATATATCGGCATTCAATGCCCCAAGAAAAATTGCAATTCCTGCTGCAATCACGGCAATTGTAAATTGTTGATTCCAATCGCTTCGAAACAGTCTCCACTGGAAGACGAGTTCGGTTCGAATCTTCATGATCATTGGGTGAAAATCAATGAACAAGGGCTTGATTTCGACATCGCCCAAGTGGAACGGGAGTGCATCATGAGATGCGTCATGGGTCGCTGATTCCCCACCGTCCATGTCAACCCGAGACGGTCCACCTTTGAGTCTGTTGTGTTGCATCAATGACAAGCGAGAGCGTTAAACCCTGATTCTGATTGGATTGAAATGCGAGCCGAGATCGCATAGCCTGGTAGTGCGCGCGACTGGAAATCGCGTGGGCCTGTCCCTCGGGAGTTCAAATCTCTCTCTCGGCGCCAATTGACCTCGACTATGCTTGTTTATGCCAGACGCGAAGCGGTTATATCGAAATGCTTGGTGGGATGGACGCCGCCACCGTGGCTTAGTGGTATAGCACCTCATTGGTAATGAGGAGGTCGCGAGTTCGATCCTCGCCGGTGGCTCTCTCCTTCAAATCGTGGAATGAATCTACTTTTGTCAACAAACATTAAGAGTCGTCGGATTGGACTTTGATACGAAGAAGACCACTTCTTCGGATGGGATGAACATGAGCAACACTACTGAAAAGAAGACCGATACTCGGGCTAGAATCAAAGAATTACAAAATCAGGTCGATGACCTCAAGGAATTGGTGAACACACTTCTCTCCGTCATCGTCGAAGAGCCTGATGGAGTTCACACCGGTGCCGCACCAACAGGCGGGCACCCACTTGCAAACACATGCATGTAATCAGCCCTTGATAACAGCCATAGGTTCAACTCGTAATACAGGTCGTGCCAGATTGGCTTTTGCGGTATTTTCAATGACTCTGTCAACGTTTTTGTAGGCTTCAGGTGCTTCCTCTGAGAGGATATTTTTGCTCGCCGCCTGAACGATAATACCCTTGTCCCGGAGTTCGTTTTCCTTCGCTTTAGCATTGATTTGGTTTCGAGCTGCAGTACGCGACAATGCTCGACCTGCACCATGGCATGCACTTCCAAAGGCTTGATTCTGATTGGAGTATGGTCCGGCCATCAACCATGAGCCTCGCCCCATATCGCCAGGTACAACAACCGGTTGACCTGTTGTGGCAAATGTGGCGTGCAACTCTTGTTGGTCTCCACTGAATGCTCTCGTGGCTCCTTTCCGATGAACTGCACACGTGCAGTTCTTTCCGTGAACGACATGGTCTTCGATTTTAGCGATGTTATGAGACACATCGTACAATGTGGATAATTCAATCTTTTCTCCAAGTTCTGCTCTCAATCCTTTGAACAAACGGTCTGTGAGAACAGCTCGATTTGTGAATGCATAATTTGCGGCAGTTTTCATGTCGTTCAGGTAGGCTTGCCCCTCTCTTGAGTGAATCGGTGCAGAGGCAAGTTGACGATCTGGTAGAGAGTAGCCCCATTCCTCATCAACCCACATCTTTCCTCTTTGTTTGAGTCGAAGTTCGAGTTGGTGAATGTGATCGCTGCACACCTGATGTCCCAATCCACGGGAACCGGAATGAATCATTGCCACTACTTGGTTGTGCGAGAGGTTCCACTTTCTTGCCGTCTCCTCGTCAACAATCTCTGATACACGTTGTAGTTCAAGGAAATGATTACCGCTCCCAAGTGTTCCGAGCGCTTTCATTCCACGCTGTATTGCACGTTGACTGATGCTGATCTCATCGACCTCAAAGCATCCATCCGATTCGACAGTACCTTCGATGTGATGCTGTTGAACATCGATGGAATCCAATTCTTTCAAGCCTCCCTGAAGAATTGTATTGAGATTAGATTCTGTGATGTCGATACCGCCTTTTCCGGAACCTCCTGCAGGAATTCGACCGTTGAGACGTCGCGCTAATTTCTCTAAATTAGGAATCTCTGTCGCTTCGATGTTCAGTGCTACAGCGCGCACACCACAATTGATGTCAAATCCAACAGCACCAGGTGATATTGCGCCCCCTTGTTCGCCATGTTCGATATCGGTTGCAACGACGCCTCCTATCGGCAGACCGTATCCATAATGCCAATCTGCCATTCCCCAAGCAGTTCCAACAATGCCTGGAAGCTCTGTAGCGTTCATCAATTGGATTGGACCTCGCCCGTCTTGGTAATGTTCTATTTCATCCATCGTAGAGATAATGGCCGCATCTACTTTCATTCGGTCATGGGCCTTGATACGTACAACCCCCGGTGAGGAAAGGTCGACGTGCTTGGTCCACTCAGCAGCCATGTTCCTCGCTTTCCGTCTTTCATTTTATGATTTCCACTTTTCCACGATATTCAGAGGGAGGATTGAAAGCAACAGCAGCCACCCGCAAACCGGAGGCGTTGGTATGAGTCTACCCCCTATTGACTTGGCAGTATTCCATAACAATGGTTACGTTCGCCGACAGTGCCGAATCACAAATTTGTGGTTCTGGACATGCGATGAGGCCCGTACGACATGTGGTGACACGCACGAGGACGAATATACGTTCATCGGAAAACCACTGATTGAAGGATTCAATCAACGAGGTAAAGCGCTGAAAGACGCAATGCGCGAAGCGTTCTTGTCATTCTTTGAAACCAACGATCACCATCGTGTTGACCCATATCCAGTCCTCGCCCGTTGGCGGGACGACATCCATTTGACCATTGCATCAATTGCTGATTTTCAACCGCATGTCACCTCAGGGCAAGTCGCACCCCCTGCCAATCCGTTGACGATTTCACAACCGTGCATTCGGTTGACCGATGTTGATGCTGTTGGTCGTTCTGGACGGCATTTGACCACGTTTGAAATGATGGCGCACCATGTTTTTAATCGACCAGACGAGGATGAAATGTATTACTGGATGGAAGAATGTGTTTCATACTGCCACACCATGCTTACTGAGACGTTTGGAGTAGCAGGACATGAAATTACCTATGTCGAAAATCCGTGGTGTGGTGGAGGCAATGCAGGACCTGCTGTGGAAGTCATCGTCGGTGGTCTAGAACTTGCAACCCTGGTGTTCATGAATCTCGAAGAGTCCGAAGACGGTGACGTTGAACTCAAAGGTGACCGATACAAAGAGATGCCATTGCAAATCATTGATACAGGGTACGGACTTGAGCGATTTTGTTGGGCTGCCGCTGGCACGCCAACAATATATGAGGCAATCTACCCTGAAACGGTTGAATGGCTCAAATCGATTTCTGGATTTTCTGATGTCGCAGCACAGTGGCCCAATTTGGACCTCGACCGCTTGCTCGGTGAAATGAGCCGTTTGAACGGTATCATGAACATTGAGCCTGGTGTCGACGCAGACCAACTCTCTGAACTGTTCATTTCTCGTCTCTCTCAGCGTGGAGTTCAGTTGACACACGAACAGTTTATCGCCGTCACAGAACCGTTGTCCAGAGTCTATGCGATACCCGATCACCTTCATGCATTGACCCATATGCTTGGCGATGGCCTAGTTCCATCAAACGCGAAGGCAGGCTACCTTGCTAGGATGCTTGCTCGAAGGATTCTTCGGATGCGTGACGATCTCGGACTTGATGTATCACTGCCTGAACTGATCAATCATCACCTCGATGTGAACATGCATGGACACGAGATGAAACAGACCCGAGATGGGTTGTTAACCATCATGAACCTTGAAGAAGAACGATACACGGAGGTCCTTCGAAAGGGAACGAATCTCATCAATCAATCATTGAAATCCGTTGCGAAGGATGCTGAACAACTACCAGATGAGTTGCTGTTCCAACTCAATGACTCACATGGACTTCCGCCTGATATGGTCATTAACATGGCTCAATCGAGCGGTTGGACTCATTTGCGTTTGCGCACTGGATTTTCCGCTGAAATGGCAGAACGTCATGCAAGGTTGGCAAAAGCGGCTGCAGCATCGACGCAGCAAACTTCACTTGTGGACGAGTTACCCTCGTTCCCTGAAACGGTTCCATTGTACTACAACGATGTTCAACAACGCAGCTTTGATGCCAGCGTACTCGCATCGATTCCACTTCGAGAAGGTGTTGGTCCCGATGGAGCCACGCACGCAATTGTGCTATCAGAATCCTGCTTTTACCCAGAAGGCGGTGGACAGGAAGGAGACTATGGCTCTCTTACCACAGACGGGACTTCTCGCTTAGTCTTAGATACACAAAAAGAAGATGGTCTCATCCTTCATTTGTGTGATGGGCCGTTCGAAGTTGGTGACCTTGTCCATGGTGCCATCGATTGGTTAAGGAGAAAACAACTGATGGATCATCACACTGCTGTTCACATCGTTGGCGGTGCTGCGCGTAAAATCCTTGGCCCGCACATCTATCAAGCAGGAGCCAACAAATCAACCGATCTTGCTCGCCTTGATATCACACATTATCGACGCCTTGCACGCGATGATTTGGATGCCATTGAGATTCTTGCAAACAAAGTGCTTGGTCAAGTGTCCAGAACCGAGAAAACAATTCTTCCTCGGCATGAAGCCGACAAAAAGTATGGCTTTGACTTGTATCAGGGTGGTGCGCCAAAAGGCAATGAAATACGTGTGCTTCGTATTTCAGATCACGATGTTCAAGCATGTGGAGGAACGCATCACGATGAACCAGGTAAAATCGGTTCAATTCGCGTCGTTCGTTCGACAGCAGTGCAAGACGGGGTGGAACGCCTTCACATCGTTGCTGGCGAATCTGCGCTGAAATTTGCTCGCGACCAAGATGAACTCCTACGAACCACATCGCAGACGTTTGCGGTATCGGCAGAGGATTTGCCAAAAACAGCTGAACGATTTTTTTCAGAATGGAAAGACCAGCGAAAGCGAATTGAGCAACTTGAAGCAGAAGTTGTTCGTTTGCGAACCTCTGGTGGAGGTGACGATTCAACCACGATTGATGGTGTACGTGTCGTCATCATGGAGGTCGAGGGTAACCTCAAACAACTCACTTCGATGTTGCAAGAATTGACACGTGATGGCGATACGCCTACCTTGGCCATCCTCGGATCCAAGGAAGGTGGAGGCAAACTCATGGTTGCAACAACGGAAAACACAATTGCTGCTGAACGATACAATGCTGTTGACCTTCTACGCTCCATAATCCCACACATCAAGGGAGGTGGCGGAGGCCGACCCACCATGGCACAAGGTGGTGGCTCTGATGCGGAAGGTCTTGATGCTGCCTTACAAGCTGCAAAGGACATGCTTCAATCTTGAAGCGATTCCAACGCGATTCGATCAAATTCCGAGGCTGCATTCTCAATGGCTTCTTCGAGGGTAAACCATTTTGCTTCTGCAATCTCTCCTTTTTTCAATTTTAATTCGTCAATCGCACCGTTCCAACGGCCACAGTAAGTGAAACTCATGAATGAAACTCCATCTCTGTGGAAGCTTCGTTGGGTAATGACAGGCTGGCGATGCTCAAGTTCGACGGTTATGCCTAATTCTTCTTCAGTCTCCCGTACACAACCTTCAGCTGGTTCTTCACTATGATTCATGTAACCTCCGGGAAGACCCCAATAACCTTTGAAAAATCCACGCTCAACTTTTGCCATCAGAATGTGTTGTTTGTCGTTTCGGATTATTACTTTTGACACAAGTCTGTGTACCGATCTGTAGACAGCTTCACGAACGATTGGATGAACTGCGTTGTCCGAAATCACCTTGTCTTTCCATGTCCAATGTTCGGGCCAGTCAATCAACGGATTGCCATGGACGACAGTGAAGATAGAATCACCAAACCTGACATCCGTTTGTCGCTCTTCTTCCCACGGTATGCCCATTCGTTCAACTTCTTCCACCGTTGGAAAGCGTATCACACCGTTGCTGAGTCGTCCCATGACACAGTCTTGTGGTCCCGAACCGTTTTCATCGACCAACAAAAGTTTCCCATCATGCTCAAGATAGACCACGGTTGTCGGGTGCATGTTGAATGGTCAAAGTGGTCCCTCATGAAGCCTCGTCTTGGCTGGAATGAATTTTAGTAGGACCTCCTTCTCGCCGAATCATGCAAGTTGAAGACATTCGACCAGAGGGTTGGGCCTGTACGTATCTTGTCTCAAACGATGACAAAGCTGTTCTTATCGATCCGGTATACGATTACATCAGCCATTATGAATCCATTCTTACCGAGCGTCGTCTTGAACTGGTTGCAACGATGGCGACCCACACTCATGCAGATCACATCACCGCCTGTTTCTCACTGTCAAGTCAGTATGACATTCCCTTTTACATGTGGAAGGATACAGCCTCTCTCGGTGTTACGGACTACATAGACGAGTCGACTACACTTACAATCGCCGGAGTTACTTACAGATTCCATCACGTCCCGGGACACACTGGTGATTCGGTCATTATCGAGATTGATGGCCATATCTTCACTGGCGATTTCTTGTTCAACGGTACCGCAGGTGTCGGTCGAGATGATTTGCCAAGTGGCCGTCTCCTCGAACACTGGAATTCAATTCAGTCGCTTTCGGGATTATCGGATGATGTTCTCGTCTGCAGTGGCCATGAGCCGCCGGGTACAGTGTTGCAGACGCTGGGTTGGAACCGTGCCAACAACCCGATCTTGAAGATGACGTCCTACGATGAATTCGCTCAGTGGCAAAACAAGACTGCTGAACAATTGGGCTCGGTTTCAAAAATCAAAACCGCACTCCCCGCGAATCTCTTTGCAGAAATCCCTGAAGATATTCCTTGGCTTCCACAGTGAGTGCAAACACATTTGAAGTGCACTCTCGTGGTATGTTTATGGCCAAAATACAGTGTAAGAAAATCCATTTGGTTTTTTTCCTTCAATTGGTATTTTTACTCTCTCTTACATCACCCCTCGTTCAGGGAACAAACCCGTACGGTGATGTCGATAAGATGGATCAAGCCTTGGAATTAGCGTTACATTCAGTTACCGATAGTGATGAATCCTTTGAAGTCATTTTTCAACTTCAATCACAGGTATCTACCGAGGACCTGAATCGCATCAACCAATTGGGTGCAGTCCATTTGAACGATGCAAAGTTGATCAACGGAGGACTTCTTGAA
>CEQW01012242.1_pt1 | contig 13587 bp, 11 predicted proteins | sample 530891 | NCBI WGS metagenome assembly CEQW01 (sample SAMEA2621066, study PRJEB7988) | marine metagenome | biome: marine biome (ENVO:00000447); feature: surface water layer (ENVO:00002042); material: "saline water (ENVO:00002010), including plankton (ENVO:xxxxxxxx)" | depth 5 m
ACCGTGCATAACGGGACATTTTGTGTCTTTACCGGTTTTACCGTATCCTTCCATAATTTTGCTAATAAAAAGAGACTCATAAACATAATGATTATCATTATCAATAAGAAATTACCATTCTACTGCAAAATCATCTCCAATAGTGGAAGTTGGTGAATCAACAACAACAGTTTCAGGCTTAGCAACAACAACATCTTGCAAATCTTCAACTTCTTCTAAAAATTCCACATCAACACCATCTTCGATGATTTTTTTAGTTGCCTTTATTGGTTTGACAATAATTTTACCAGACTGGTTTTCTGAGGTGTACTTCTCCCCATAGGATATTTTTGCCACCGTACGTTCTTCGGTTTTTTCACCAATCTTTTCATTGGTAAAATTATCCTCACCAATCTTCATTTCAGCAAAACTCTTCTCGAGCGCCGAGGCCAACTCTGGCACATCATCCTGCTTCGCCATAATTACAAATATAGGTATGACAAATGAAATCTTTGCTTCTTTGTCTACTGTAATGACACAGACATTCATGAAGTACCAAGCGGACCCAAAATTATGCGAGTCGGCATAATGGTCAATCCCGATGCCGGCCTAGGCGGTAGGTTGGGATTCAAGGGTAGTGATGGAAGAGCTGCAGAAGCGCGGGAGGCAGGAGCCCAGGACAGAGCCGGGCCAAGAATGACTCAATGCATGATTAAATTTGATGAACTAATCAAATCCTCTCTAAACAGATCTAATATTAAACCAGAAATATACACTTGGTCGGGAAGAATGGGTGGAGACTGGTTATCAGACCTCAACTTTCATTCAATTGGTAAAACACCACACCCTACAACTGCGCTAAACACTAATGATTTAGTTAACCAATTAATCGATAAAGAAGTCGATGTAATATTGTATGCCGGAGGAGATGGCACGACGCGCGATATAGTCAATGCGCTTGGTGATAAAAAAATACCATTAATAGGAGTTCCCGGGGGCGTTAAGATGTATTCTGGTTGCTTTGCTACTACGCCAAATGCGGCAGCAGAAGTTTTGTTTTCTTTTGTTATTGGAGACTTAATGGCATCAATAACCGAAGTCATGGATTTAGACGAAGAACTCTATCTCGCCGGAGAGTGGAAAGTTCGAATGTATGGTGAATCATTAACACCTGCAAGCCCTAGATTTATGCAAGGTTCTAAGCAGCAAGTCGAGCGAGCATCAGAAGAAGAAATAATCGAAGGTTTAGCTGCGCATATCGGTGATTTAATTGAAACAGATTCAGATTTAATGGTAGTTTGGGGCAGCGGCGGAACACTTAGGCTGATTGGCGAGATACTCGGCCATGATCTAACTTTGTTGGGAATAGATATTCAACACAAAGATAAAATCTATACAGATCTAAATGAAAAGCAACTAATTGAGATATTAGAGCAGCATACCGGAAACAAACTCCTCCTCCTCTCGCCAATGGGGGGTCAAGGATTCCTTATCGGGCGCGGTAACCTACAACTTTCACCCGCAGTACTTCGTCTAATAGGTATTAATTCAATCCTGGGAGTTGCCACCCCAGCAAAACTAACCGGACTATCAAATGTGAGAATAGATACAGGAGATAGCGAACTAGACCAAGAATTAAGAGAGCGCAAGTTTGTAAAAATGCTGCAAGGATACAGGACCACTAGAGTGATTAGAGTCTCTGATGTATGATTATAATTTCATATCTGCAGCAGCCATCAACAATCCAAGGAATGGAGGACTAGGCCTTCCAGGTCTTGATTTAAACTCAGGATGATATTGTACTCCAACATAATATGGGTGGGAGTCTAACTCAAAGATTTCACAACGCTGACAAGTTTCATCTTTACCAACAAACTTCAAACCCGCTTTTTCTATTTGTTCAATTAAGTCTGGATTTACTTCATATCTGTGTCTGTGTCGTTCATCGACAGATGCACCCTCGCCGTATAATCGCTTAATTTTACAATCATCGACTTGCCATATTGTCGGCCTACTACCTAATCTCATAGTGCCGCCCAAGTGGGTTTTGGAAATTTCCGGCATGAAGATTACCGCGGGGAACTCAGGGTTGTCATCAAATTCAGTGGAATTTGCTCCCGAAATACCAAGCACATTGCGACAGAATTCAATAGTTGCCACTTGTAACCCAAGACAAATACCGAGATACGGGATGCTATTTTCTCGAGCATATTGGGCAGCTAGGATCTTACCCTCAATACCCCGGTCACCAAATCCCCCAGGCACTAAAACACCATTCGAAGTGCGCAATAATTCCCAAGCTGAATCATATTCTTGCGAATCTACGTTATTCCAATCTTCTTCTAAATGACTTGCCTCAATCCAGTTAATAGTCAAACGCCGTTTAACTTTCATCGCTGCATGTTGTAAACTTTTGATTACCGATAAGTAAGCGTCAGAAAGGTCGGTATATTTGCCTACCATAGCGATTGAAACATCTTCACTAAGCAAATCTAATTCATGCGCCATAGTTCTCCAATCAGACAATACAGTGCTATTGCTACAATCAATGTCTAGTATCTTGCACAGGCCCTGTTTCTCTAACATTAGTGGGACGTGGTAGATGTTTGGTACATCGTGTGTTGACATAACGGCTTCAGGCGCAACATGGCAGAATGCAGCTAACTTTTCTTTGGTTTCCTCAGTCATAGGTTTTGTAGAGCGACAAACCAAGATATTGGGGGTGATACCAAGCCCTCTTAATTCTTTAACAGAGTGTTGGGTTGGTTTGGTTTTTTGTTCACCAACAGGGCCCATGACCGGAACTAAAGAAACATGAACAAAAGTAACATTTTCTCGACCCACGCGAAATTGAAATTGCCTAAGCGCTTCGATATAAGGTGCCGATTCAATATCTCCAACAGTGCCTCCTAACTCGATTATACAAGCATCAGGAGCCTGTTCATCGCCATCGGCCGGTATGTGAGCGACGCGCTCAATCCAGTCCTGAATTTCATTAGTTATATGCGGGATAACTTGAACTGTTTTACCAAGATAATCTCCTCTGCGCTCGGCTTCAATAACCTTCGAGTAAACTTTTCCTGTAGTTAAATTGTTATCTCTGCCTAAATTGATATCAAGAAAACGCTCATAATTACCCAAGTCTAGATCAACTTCTCCGCCATCATCTAGAACAAAAACTTCCCCGTGCTCAAATGGCGACATTGTTCCTGCGTCACTATTGAGGTAAGGGTCTATTTTTATTGAGGTAACTCTAAGGCCGGCACTTTTCATTAAAACTCCAATACTGCTAGCAGTGACGCCTTTACCAAGCCCGGAAAGGACTCCCCCGCTGACAACAACGTACTTCATGATACACCAACGGGTTTTTTACCACCGATGACCCCTTAATCAACATATCCGAGAAATAGGAAACTATTTCTTTATAATTATTCTAACTTTTATAGAGAATTATCAAAGAGTGCCTTCAACGACACACGGGTGAGCAAGATGGATAGTTTACCAACTTCGATGATGGCCTGGAAAAAAACCAGGGCCGAAAAAGGCGGGTTTGAACTTGTTGAAACGCCGTTACCAGATTGCGGTGAGGGTGAGGTGTTGGTGAAAACCCATTCCACCTCAATATGTGGAACAGATATTCACATTTGGAAATGGGATCATTGGGCTGCCGAAAACGTCCCTATCGGAACCACAACCGGACATGAAACCTGCGGCACTGTTGTCGCATTAGGCAAGGATGTTAACACGCATAAAATAGGTGATAAAATTGCGGTAGAATGCCATCTTGCATGTTGGAATTGCGATAGATGCGATGAAGGAAATGCCCATATTTGTGAAAATGGAGAGATATTTGGAGTTCATTCAAACGGGGCCTTTGCACCATATTTTTCAATTCCGGCGATAAATGCTAGACATTTACCAGAGAACCTCCCAATTGAATTAGCATCTATCCAAGACCCATTAGGCAACGCAATTCATACTTTGACGGGGGGCCCGGTTAAAGACTCGACAGTGGCGATACACGGGCTTGGCCCAATCGGCCTTTTTGCAGTAAATGCAGCAAAAGCCATGGGGGCAGCAAAAATAATTGCCATTGATTGGGACAATGAAGCAAGAATGAAACTGGCAAAGAAGTTGGGTGCAGACTTAGTTCTTGGTAAAGACGACAATATAGTGGAAACCATACTAGCCCACACTAACGGCAGGGGCGTAGATAATTCATGCGAATTTTCAGGCGCGCCAAGCGCTCTATCAAATACCATTCACTCTACTAGAATGGGTGGCTACGTCAATGTCCTGTCAGTTTATGGGTCTGAAACAACACAAGTCCCCATGAATGATATTGTATTTAGGTATCTTCATCTGAAAGGAATAAACGGCCGTAAGATGTGGTCTACTTGGGATAAAATGCACGAATTACTTAGTGGAGGTAAAATAGACATTGAAACTTTACTGACACACCGCATGCCTTATCAGGAATTCAACTCTGCAGTAGAATTAGCAATTAGCGGCGACTGCGGAAAGGTCGTACTAGATTTCTAAGCGCCAACCCATTCGTATCTTCGTGCACCCTCTTGGACTCCTGACTCGGTAATTTCTACCAAAGCAAACTCTCCTTCAGGCTCTACAACACTACCGTTCTGCAAGCCTTTGTGCAGATTTTCATAAGTGATATGATCGATAGCAACTCTACCAGCTAGACGTTCAAACAAATTCCATCTGGACACAACTTCGCGCCATCTTGGTGAGACCTTACCTTCAAACACCTTAGCCTTCGCACCAGACCCATATCCACACAAGCCCAATAATTGGTTATCCAAATTGTCATTTTCTTCTAAGTCAGACTCAAAGGATGACATTAATGCTAGGAAAATCGAACCAGTATATTGATTGCCTATTAGGCTACTAGCACGCTGGCCTTTTTCTATTCTGCTAGCATGGAATTCTTGATATTGTGGGGTTTTTGAAATTGCTCTACGATATCCATCCATTGCCTTTTCCCAAATTTCAATGATTACCGGGTCGTCCGAATTATGTGGTTCCGGGGCTGGGCCCAAGTGCTTTGCAACCTCACCCCAAAATTCAGTATCTTCTCTGTCATGCCTAAAAACATCAGGAAACATTCGTTTTGCTTGGTATGCATAGGGGAGGTGCATGATTATTCTACTCCACTGCTCAGTGAATCGTTCATCGGTCTCAGGGTTATATCTCCCCGAACGTTCAGCCTTTTCCCTAAAGTTATGGAAAGCCTGTCTAACAGCACTTTGATAGCATCTATTAGAAAATTGACCATCAAAAACAGGCTCATCTCTGTGCACACTAACCTTTTCTTCACCGTGGGCAAAAATACCTAATTTTCTCACAGTCGAGGCCGGAAGATGGCGAATCATTCGTTCAACAAGCCCTTTTTTGATTGATTGCCCCGCCTCTTGCGCTAGTGTAATTACATTAGAGATGATTGATTTAACCGAAACCTCTCTGCGCGGTTTGAAAAAGTCGTGAACTGGGGTTGTGGAAACACCAATACAATCCGGGATTTCTAATAAACGCGGATTTCTTCTAATCAGCAAGGCTCCACCACCAGCACCTTGAGTATATTCCCCAGCCGACTCAAGGGCATATTTTGCATTATCAGAAAATATCACAATCCCCAATCGCTCGTCATCATCATTCGACCTAGCCACCCAATCCAGAGTAGTATGCATAGCATCAACCGCGCCAATACAAGCAAATGTCATATCAACAACGTCACAATTACGAAAACAATCTTCACCGTATCGCTCAGAATACCGTTGAGTTAACATATCTACAATATAGGTTGCAGTTGGCTTTGCACCATCTAGTGCGGATTCGGTTCCAAGGTACATGCGGCCAATATTGCGCGGATTCAAACCATTCCGATCGATGAGTTTCATTACTGCGTTAGCACCCATTGTTGCTGTATCTTCATGAACGTCAGGAATGGACATCGCTTTGAGTCCTAGGCCCTTGTTCAATTTCCCATAATCCTCTCCTCTAAGATCGGCAAAATCCTTCATGTCCATGTACAATCTAGGGAAGTGAATGGCAATATCATCAATACCAACACAAGTAGAATTATCAGTGCCCATAAGGGTGCTTTTATTTTTTCGAGTATTTGAACATCTGTCCAGTTATGATAGACATAAAGGGGGTTTCATCACATATCTGATTGAGGCGGCAAAGACGCATCAATATCTTGTTTAGCCCATAAAACATCATCAATACGGAGGATGGAAATTGAAACTTCAGTAGCACCAATAATTGCCTGTTTAATGATGCCCGATGGTTCCAAAACCCCCAACTCCAACATATCACCAGGCTTACCAGTTGTCAGGTTTATACCAATATTATCAGAATCTAGATTAGTTTGCTCGGCAACAACATCAATCAGTGATGAAATAGGGTCGATGCCGGCATTCTCCGCCAAAACCCTGAGTATAACTTCTATACCGTCTGCATATGCTTCTACAGCGAGTTGTTCTCTACCGGGAATAGTTTCTGCATAACGCCTCAGTTTGCGCGCAAGTGCGACATACGATGCTCCCCCGCCACATACGACATCACTATCTTGAATTAGCTGTACAGAGACTCCAAGAGAATCATCAAAACATCGTTCAACTTCTCCAATGATATCAACAGTGCTGCCTTTGGCGATAATTGTCGCGGCCTTTCCAGCAGCTTCTACCACCCAGAAATCCTTTCCATCTAGGGAGATGTTTTTACTTGATTTGAATTCACCCAAATCTTCACTTCTGCTAGATTTTATCGAATTCACCAGCGTTGCACTACAAGCTCTTGCAAGCATATTCAAATCATTCCGCGAGACTCTACGGAATGCTTGAATCCTATTCTTGACAAGGTAATCGCGAATGCCATCATCGATACCTTCTTTACAAGCCAAAACATTTACCCCATTTTCGACTAATTTATCGACTTGAGATTTCAACATTATCCGCTCTTGCTGTCTAAATGATTCTAAAACCCCAGTATCGGTGACGTTCAATTTCAAATCACTCTTGAGTCCTTGCTGCTCTAAACCCCCATCAATTAGCAAAATCTTACCATTAGAGACGTCTTTTTGCATCTCAGAAGAGATGCGTTTCTTTGGCAACATCAACCCTTGAATCAAACTAGATTCTTCCACCCTTCCCCCAGTTTGAGAGATTAATTTTATTTTAGTTGGGTCAATAATGTCATCATCACCTTCAACGATCATCTTAACCGCTCGAAGAGAGATATCGGCAATCGTTTCTTGCATTGAACTGTGACCCTTTCCAGCCAGTGAGGTCTTTACCACCGTTTTCTGCATCGCGTCGTTAGCCTTCAAAGAGATTTCTTCAAGACTCTTAAGAACAAATTGTTCGGCCTTTCTAAAGCCCCGGGCAATTGTCGAGGGGTGAATGCCTTGGAGGATTAATTGCCAGGCATTCTGCAACATCTCCCCTGCCAGTATAACAGTACTAGTGGTGCCATCTTTGGCAACTCTATCTTGTGCAGATGACGCACTAATCATCATTTTAGCAACGGGATGCTCGACTTTGGCAGTTTCTAATACAGTTACTCCATCATTGGTAACCAAAGTCCGCCCATCATCATCAATCAATAGCTTATCCAGGCCCTTAGGCCCTAAAGTCGAGCGAATCGCTTCAGCAAGAGCGAGAGCCGCTTGAATATTTTTTTGCAATGCGTCGCGACCCTTAGACCGTGCAGTGTCCTTTAGGATAGGAGCCTCGCTCATGGTTGGGCCACACACCTCTATGAGATAAGCGCGACTCAATCTTCGTCGACGACTTCAAAGTCAGCATCGACCACATCATCGCCACCAACATCGATATCGCCGTCTTCCGATGAACCGTCTTGTTCAGACATTTCTGCAGATGCAGCTTCATACAATTTTGCGGAAACTGAATGCATAGCCTCTTCAATTTCTTTGACCTTGGCTTGAATAGCCGCATCATCCACGTTATCGATTTCTAAAGGCTTACCATCATCATCTTGAACTAACTTTTCCAATTCGTCTAAGTGTGACTTAACTGGTCCAACATCATCCTCATCAAGCTTATCGCCTGCTTCATCAATGGTTCTTCTTGTTTGATACAGTACTTGATCGGCCATATTGCGCAACTCGACCTTGGCCTTTCTTTGCTTATCTTCTTCAGCAAAACTCTCGGCTTCCTCAATCTTAGCCTGAATTTCATCTTCTGACAGTGAGGTTTGGGATTCAATCTTTACCGACTGCTCTTTGCCTGTACCCATGTCTTTGGCACTTACATTAACAATACCATTAGCATCAATATCGAACGTAACTTCAATTTGTGGCACGCCACGCGGAGCGGCAGGAATCCCCATCAATGTGAATTCTCCTAGAGTTACATTGTCTTTGGCAAATTCTCTTTCTCCCTGAAGAACGTGAATTGTTACTGCAGGTTGATTATCAGATGCCGTAGAATATATCTCAGACCTTCTAGCAGGAATCGTGGTATTTCTTTCAATCATTGTTGTCATGACGCCACCAAGGGTTTCGATTCCCAAGGTTAGTGGAGTAACATCAAGCAATAAAATGTCAGATACACCCTCGTCTCCAGAAATAATCCCGGCCTGTAATGCAGCACCCATAGCAACCGCTTCATCTGGGTTGATACCCTTGTAAGGCGCCTTACCGGCTTCCTTTTCCACTGCTTCTTGAACAGCTGGGACTCTTGTAGATCCACCAACTAGAATTACTTTATCGACATCTCCTTTCTTTACGCCAGCATCCTTCATTGCTTGCCTAGTAGGTTTCATCGTGTTCTCTATCAGTTTAGCAATCAAACTCTCGAATTTAGCTCTAGTAAGGGTCATATCCAAGTGCTCTGGTTGACCATCAACCATTGTAATGAATGGAAGATTGATTTGGGTTTGTTGAGTACCAGATAATTCGATTTTTGCCTTTTCTGCAGCTTCTTTTAGCCTAGACATTGCGGTTAAATCCTTAGATAAATCAATTCCTGTATCTTTCTTGAATTCTTTTACCAACCAATCGATTACTTGTTCGTCAAAATCATCCCCACCCAGTTTATTATTACCAGCAGTAGCCTTAACCTCAATTTGTGGCTGCCCATCGACTTGGTAGATTTCCAAAACTGAAACGTCGAATGTACCGCCGCCCAAATCGTATACTAGGATTGTTTGGTCTTCTTCTTTGTCTACTCCATATGCTAGTGCAGCAGCAGTGGGCTCGTTGATAATTCTTAATACATCTAAACCAGCGATCCTTCCAGCATCTTTGGTTGCTGTTCTTTGGGCATCGGTAAAGTAAGCAGGACACGTAATGACCGCCTGTTTTACTTCTGCACCCAAATAATCCTCAGCATCAGCCTTCAACTTCTGAAGGATAAACGCCGAAATTTCTTGAGGGGTGTAGTCATTGTCGTCTATTTTAGTATTCCAATCAGTACCCATATGTCGTTTTACCGACAATAGAGTTCTCTCTGCATTAGTTACTGCTTGACGTTTTGCAGTAACCCCGATTAAACGTTCACCACCATCTTTGGCAAATGCAACAACAGAGGGGGTTGTTCTAGCCCCTTCCGCATTAGCAATCACCACCGGCTCGCCATTTTCTATGGTTGCTACACAGCTGTTTGTTGTTCCTAAATCTATACCTATTACTTTACTCATTTTTTACACATCCTTTTCAAAATATTGGAATTCCACCATCGTCTTCATCATCATCCTTGTCGCTGAAATCTACACTAATATCAGCAGATGGCACTTCATCATCGCCATCAAGCGCTGAGCCCTGAGGGATCAATTTCAATGTGATATCTAATATACCGTTATTCATCGACCAACCAACAATATCCTCACAGGGATGTGGTAACTTAATGCGAGCCATGGGTTTAATCTGGGTCTCTTTGAGGATTTCCAACATTGAACCTCCCTTAGAGAGGTTCATATCCATCTGCATTTCCTTCACATCGCCCTTAAGAGTAAAGTCGACAATAATAGACATATTCCAACCATCTAGGTAGAAATCATCGTTAGGTAATTTTAGCACTTCATCTACATCATCCTTAATTTCAGGGGTTTCAACTTCCACAGGGGCGGCATCGACTTGAATATCCATGCCCAAGTTGCCAAGAATATCTTCGATCGACTGGCCAGATTGGAACATTTTAGCTAAGTTTGACAAGTCAAAATTAAAATTAACATCACCCTTTGCCATCTTTTCAGCGTCTAGGCCCATTTTATCAAACTGTGATTTAAACTGCCCCATCAAGGCCTTTATTTGCTGTTTACTCAAAGACATCCCCATGTTCTGGAACATCTCAACCAACCGGTCTATCATCTGCTCTTCCCAGTCATCAGCGGCACTCATAATATCACACTAGTTAACCATCGGTTACATAGTGCCGAAAGAGTACCCATATATCAACTTCACGAAAAAACACCTGAAAAAATCACCCTCTTCGTCTAATTCGAATAACCCCAATGATCACTAGTGCTATTACAGATAATGTCAATATATTAGAGAAAATCATTGCCTTAGAGGATATTGCGATTCCATAAATTAGCCACAAGGTTAGAGATAATGCGACAATCATGAATGTCGGTAATGAAATTCCGTCATGTCGCTCGTGTTTCCACACCTCGACTATTTGAGGTCCCCAGGCTAAAACTCCAATAATGCCGGCCGCAACTCCAATTACTTCAATTACCAAAGATGGCATTTAATCACCTATTTTTGTTCCATTCAGCAGGTGGCTTTGAAAGTACTATCTTGTCAATACAGGACCATGGGATTTGTCTTGGCTTTGCCTCTCCAACCACGTGCATGTTGATACAAGCACCATGTGCTAAAGTGACATCAGCATTTTTTTTGCCAATTTTAATCGATGCCCTTGACGGTTGTTTATCAAAGATAGCAAATAACCCTCTTTTATGTTCGGTACTTCCAGTAACTTCAGATTCTCGTTTGGCAAAAATCTCCTCAATATCAGACCCAAGGCCTAATTCAAAGACATCACCTTTATTCATCAATCCTCCATGAAAGTGAACCTCATCCCAGGTGTTGAAGCCCTCTAAGGTTTCAATTAAATCGACATTTGGTTTTCCAGGGTTAACAGCCTTTATGATATCTAGAAACCCTTTCTCATTGACCATTTCTGCTGCTAGATCTTCTGGAATTCTTGGCCAATCTAGGCGCTGATGAGTCATGGCAACAATAACTCGGACATCAGGTAAATCCTCGTTAGCCAAACCCAATCTGTTTTGATGTAATTCAGCCAATAGCCTTGCTTTTCTAGCAATTCTATCGGCCACACCATCATGGCTATGCTCATCACCATTCTTGCGCTTTTGGATAAAATGATGCTCTTTGTTTATTCTAAAAGATCCCGCCCAATGCTTTTGTTCTACTATTAGGATAGAGTTCCCGCCGATAATTACCATATCGATTTCTCGCCGCCCCCCGTCTGGGTCGGGTATCCTAACTGATTCGTAAATTTTCCAACCATTATCTCGTCCAGCAGCCCTTGATAGTTTTGCTAAACGCATTTCAGCTAAGTCGCCGGCTCGATGGATGTCATCGGGCGGATATTTCTTGCGTCTTTCCATAAGCCATGATAAGCGCTTTAGAAAACTCATGAAGACACCTTACAATAATTCAGCAACACTATTGACAATTATATGCGGGCGTTGTTCCGCCCCATCTTCTAACTGGGCGACATCAGCCATTGTAGCCTCGCCAGATAATACAAGAACACCAACACAACCTGCACGATTAGCCATTGCAATATCGGTATAAAGCCGATCTCCAACCATCGCACAACGTTCAGGCTGCAACCCCAACTCCTCTATTTTGTGTAATATCATTCCCGCATTTGGTTTGCCCGTAATATGTTCGGGCTCTTTTCCAGTGGTTGCCTTGAACATTGCAAGATAAGCGCCAACGTCAGGCAATCCGCCATCGGGCGAAGGGCACACCATATCTGGGTGACTAGCAACCAACGGAATTCCAGCATGAAGAAAAATACTCGCTTGAGAAATCTTTTGGTAGGAAATTTCTGTATCATATCCGAGTACAACATATTGCGGATTTGGACTATTTGTCGCAATACCTTGTTCCTCTAACATTTCCCGCATGCCCTCAGTTCCAACCAACCAAGTTTGGGAAACATCGGCATTTTTCAACCAGGATAACAGGTCGTGGGTTGAGAGCAAGACATCTTCTTCGGTTGCCGGGATTCCAAAAGCCGCTAATTTTTCCAAATACTGGCTTACTGACCTACTGGAGTTATTGGATAAGAAAAATCGCTTAATTCCCTTGTCTTGACATCTGTTGAGAAAATCCATTGCCCCGGGAATGAGCTGGCCTCCAAGGTAAATCGTACCATCAAGGTCGAGAAATATAGCATCAATTTCAGATAGGCTAGCATCCATTTAATCACCTAAAACATTAGTGTTTTGAACATGAACCAGGGCGAGTGCAGATTTTCTTGCGCCTCTTTTGATGCAATCATCTCAGTCATCATTTCTTGGATAACAGGTTTTTTACTAGCCTTGCCAACGAACCAATTTAGCAACCATTTTTTCCTACTTAATTTCTGCATGCGATAGGAATTGGTTAATTCAGGGCCTAACATTTTCCACATTTCCTCTTGATATTGTTCAGGTGATTTACCCTCAAGTATGTGATTTGCCGCCAACTCTCCAGTTACGAGGGCATTTCCTACTCCCTCACCTGAAAATGGGTCAACTAGCGATGCCGAATCGCCGACTAGTCGGATGCCATTCATACTCGCTCTTCTTGGTTGATTTTTCGCTTTTTTGCGCGGGGATCCGAAAGGCAACGCCCACCCTCGGCCACTCCCTCGAATCAGTTCTGCATCTGCGAATCTTTCTTTGAACAGAGGATGATTTTCGATAACATCTTTTTGCAACAAACGTAATTTTTTCTTCTCTTTTTTCAGCAAACTTACTACCATGCCTATTCCGACATTGGCAACATCTTCAGAAACCGGAAAAATCCAAAAATATCCCGGAACTACCGAGTCTACAAAGTGAATTTCAATATCACCAACACCGCCGCCACAACCTTTGACATTTCTCCAGTATTCTCGATATCCGTCACAAAAGTGAGTCTCATCAATCAATTCTTCTTCAAATGAATCTCTCACTACTGCTTTAGCGACAGGGCACTGATAGCCTGCAGCCCCAATAATCTCAGTAGAATAGTAGGTTCTTTCTTCACCTTTACGCCCACCAATCTTGACAGTTACGCCCTTGGCATGGCGATGGTTCCCCGCACCAACACCAGGGTCTTCACCTCCTTTACCATCGTCAAAGATTACACCAGTTACTAAACAACCTTGAATGACTTTACCATCATTTTCTTTTACTAGAGTTTGACATCTATCGAATAACAAATGATCAAATTGCATTCGAGGTAAAGAATAGCCCGCCTCGAGTCTTTGAACATCTTCTTCTGGCAGTGCAACTCTTACGGTCTTGCCTTTTGGGGAAGAGAATTTTATACCCGTCACTCTAAAATGTGGGCCGCTCTCCAAGGTTTCTTTGACTCCTAATGCCTTTACATGGCTCAAT
>CEQW01017510.1_pt1 | contig 13550 bp, 13 predicted proteins | sample 530891 | NCBI WGS metagenome assembly CEQW01 (sample SAMEA2621066, study PRJEB7988) | marine metagenome | biome: marine biome (ENVO:00000447); feature: surface water layer (ENVO:00002042); material: "saline water (ENVO:00002010), including plankton (ENVO:xxxxxxxx)" | depth 5 m
TTCACTGGATGCATTGGATGAACAAACCTATCAGAGCATGGGCGATACCAATGCAACTCCGTCGGCTGTTCTCGAAGCTATTGATGCCGTTCAACGTCTTGGTCTCCCAATCAAGGTCAATACTGTGGTAAAAAAAGGCGTAAATGAAGACCAAATACTTCCAATGGTCAAGTACTTCGGCCAGCGAGACGTTTCGGTTCGGTTCATCGAATTCATGGATGTGGGAAGTACAAATGATTGGAATCTCGACCATGTCCTTCCTGCAGAAGTGATACGTTCAATGCTCACGGATGAATATGGGACTCTTGAGGCCAAACGTCCTGACCATGCCAGCGACGTGGCAAAGGTGTACACCACCTCAGAAGGTTGGAAAATAGGATTTATCGAATCCATTACCAACCCATTCTGTGGCGATTGCTCAAGGGCTCGACTTTCAGCAAACGGGAGTATCTACACGTGCCTGTTCACAAACAAAGGGCATGACGTACGGGGAATTCTGCGAATGGATGGCTCGCCCGCTGATATTACTCAGGCAATACAGTCGATTTGGATGAATCGGAAAGACCGATATTCCGAAGAACGTTCAAATCAAACAACAAAAATTAAAGTTGAAATGTCCTATATCGGTGGATGAATCACAATCCTTGAAGAGGACAGAGGTCAGGGTGGTATCATGAGCGAAGATGAACCCATCCCATTGTTCGTTTTACCGTCTGGAATCTTTCCGTCAGTGAGTGAACCTCTCCGCGTCTTTGAGCCTCGTTACAAGCAAATGCTCGATGATTGTACCATTGATGAGCGCCCCTTTGGATACGTTGCACATGAGCCTGACTCCGAATCAATTGACGGATGGTCCCAACCAGGGACATATGGTGTTCTGTGTACGCTGGACGACTTGAGGGAGCAAGGAACAAACATCATGTTCACGGCCAACGGAACTCAACGGTTCGAAATTATTGACGTTGTTCAATCTGCACTACCTTCAATGCCTTTCGGAGACATTTATCCTACTGTTGACGACCTCGTTGAGCAGTACATTGAAGACGAACCAAATGGTAAGCTGTATCTACGTGCATCAATCCGTATGATGGATGACCTCGAAGGTGAGTTGCTTGCTGAAGATTGGGCCACCTTCCTCCATGAATGGGCTCAACACATCGTTGACGTGAACGCAATATTCCGTAATGACGAAGTTGAACTTGAACAAATGCAATTGATTCTGGAAGAAGAATTCTTGCCTTACGATACGGATTCCCTTTGGCAGGTAGCAAACGCCGTACTCGACAAACAATCGGATCGACAGTCAGCACTCGGCTCAACCACTTCAGAAGAACTGTTCTCACTGCTTCAAAAAGCACTGCGAGAAAAGAATGCTCAGTTGAATTTCATCCGAGCCCTTAATGACCCCGATGAAGGGTCATGAGCTCATCGGTGGTAAATCCACTCGCACGAGCACATATTGAATGGACTCCTCGAGAAGAACAAACGTCCACACACCTTCGTCGGAACCGATTTCTTCTGAATGTATTACGAAGTAATCACCAGCCGAAATTGAGTAACTTGCGTCACGGTCATGGAATGAAATGTTTGATCCAATGACGGAGTACACCTCAGCATCGTTGACGTATCCAGTAAACGAGGCGTTTGAACTGTCTCCCTGCTCTTGGAGGCTGAATGAAATACGACCAGGGTCGAGAGTTTGGTCAAGACTTGTAATTCGAACGACGTGATATCCATTGTCAAGGGAACGAACGCTCACAGTCATCTGGGGTGGTGCTTTTTCTGCTGTACTTAGAGCACCCTGCATGAGCACGAAAACCATTCCAGAGAGCATGACTGTGATGGCAAGAAGGAGTACTGTAGCAATAACGGGGCTGACCGCCTCGTCATTCTTATCCAGTTTCGCCATGGCAGGTGCTGACATCGGTTAGACTTGAACACACCGATGAAAACGAAGGGAATCACAGGATAAAGAACATCCTCTTGCAGGTGACGGCTCTCCAAACGATTCCTTTTGTGAGGCGGTTAAACAGCAAATTTAGCATCCAATTTGGTAATCGGAACATCAACGAGCCAATTTTGAACGATCGCTTTGAGTTTTTCATGACCTTGCCCATCTGTTTTTTCCACTCAGTTTCATATGCTTTTAATGGAACATTATTCTTGAGATGCTCATGGATTATCTCTCCAGCGATTCGGCCTCCAATCATCGCAATGGTAATTCCTGCTCCATTTGAGGGCAACACCATTCCTGCAGAATCACCCACGAGCATGAAATTCCCTTTGACGAAGGACTTCAATGTTCCAGACATAGGTAGGCCACCCGCTCCGTTGAAGGTTGTTTCACCGTCATACTTTGAGATGAAATCGTCAGCATATTGATTGAGAGTTTTCCCTTTTGCAAACGATCGCTGGATTCCCAAACCAATGTTTGCGCCTCCTGTTTTCGGGAACATCCATGCATAGCCTCCAGGTGCAACAGAACCAAAATGCAATTCTACAGCATCACCAAAGTGGCCGTCCATCAAGCAAAACTTCACTGGTATTGTGACTGATTTCTCATCCCAGTATTCTCTGCGTATGGGGCCCTTGTGCCCACCAGCGTCGACGATGACGTTTGCAGTAAGTGTGCTTCCATCTCGGAGGAAAATGGTGTTCCCCTCAGCCCGCAATACGCGTTTTCCAACCAAATACTCGGCACCAGCCTGTTGTGCAATGGCAACAAGATTTTCATCATGAACGACGCGATTAAGCATCAATCCTTCGAAGCGATACTTCAGCGCTTTACCTGAGGGTGTAATGATGTGCATTTGATCGCAGGTCATGGAAATGGCCTCATCCGGAGTCTGAAACAAATCATCGATATCGGGGACGTCTGGGCACAAACGCTTCATTTCTTCGTTGCTCGGAACAAGTTCCCCGCATTGCAGTGGTGAGCCGATTGGGTCTCTTCCATCGATTACGAGGACCTTCACACCTCGTTCAGCGGCGTAGCGTGCTACGGTACTTCCCGCAGGTCCGCCACCAATGACAATCGCCTCGTAATCAAAGTCAGTTGGCAAAGTGAACCCTCAAATTTCTCGTGATTGCATTTGCTCTACAATGTTTAGAAGAAGTTGCTTTGATCCAGTTTCAGGCAGAATATCCAATTCCTGAATGGCTCGTTCAAGGTGCGTATGCATCAAGCATTCTGAGTAATGAATTGAGTCTGATGTTTCCAAGAGGCCCATGAGTTCATCCCACAGATTGTCGTTGAAATGTTGTAAAATTTCAGAAAGACGTTGACGGCGTTTACCATGGAGCAACGTGAGGGCGTGAATCAACGGCAGTGTCATCTTTCCTTCGAGAATGTCCTTTCCGCGTAGTTTGCCCATGCGTTCATCCCCTCGAAGGTCGAGTAAATCGTCCATCAGTTGAAACGCAATTCCTAACTCCATGCCAAATCGACCGAGCGCCCTTGATTGTTCAGGGGTTGCTCCAGCAATGATTGCTGCGCTTTCACATACTGCTGAAAACGGGCCTGCGGTCTTTCCTCGAACGATTTGGAGATAATCTTCAGGGGATGTGGATAGGTCAAGGACGTGGTCGAGCTGCTTGAATTCTGAGACTGCGATGTTTGCACAAGCTTCTCGAATCAGATCGATGCATTCCTTTGTGTATCTTCCACTTAGTCCATATCCTTGGACAAACAGCCAGTCCCCTGCAATGATGGCTTTTGGTTGGCCAATACGTTCATGCAAAGTGGTAATGCCTCGACGAAGCTTCGCTGCATCATTGATGTCATCGTGAATGAGCGTAGCGGTGTGTATGAGTTCAAATGCAAGTGCAAGGTCCATGATTTCATCAACGTCTTTTCCGCCTGCTGCTTCGTAGCAGAATATGCCAAGCAAGGGTCGCAGCCTCTTCCCTCCAGACAGCAAAATCTCGCCAGAGAGTTGTGCGACTTCGCCCGCACCTTTTCCAACCTCACGTTGAATCAATGTTTCAAGTGCCACATTGACCTTCTCACGAAGGTCTTCGAGGCGAAGAAGTTGGGCTTCAGGAATTGCTTGCACGGTAGAGACGATGAGGGTGTCCTTCTTAACGAGTGGGCTACGCCCATAGATTGCTGAGGGACCCTCGGCCGAGGTGAGATGATGGATGACGAGCGTTTGGTTTTCCTTTCAACATCATCTCACGGAGATGGTGTCAGGCAACAGGTCGAAAAGGTCTTGGAGCAGCGCAGTAAGACGTTTAACGCTATTCTACGTCAAACACCGACAATCGATGATGCCCTTACGCTTCTCCTCGATGGTGTTGGTGATTTGGTGGCTATGAGTCCCCAAAACTGGATTGAACATCAAAACGAAAACATCGCCATCATCGGATTGCTTTCGCGCCGAGAACCAACCTGGGTGTTAGTAAGCGATGACAAGCCTGAGTATTTGATTAAAAATGCACGAATAGTTTGTCATCACCCACTGCTTCAGCGACAAATGCTTCGCTTGCGTCAAGATTTCGACCTTCTGACAAAGCAACAGGTTGAGCTTGAGGGGCTCGAAGATGAATCTCGTGAAGAGATTGAACAACTTGAATCATTGAGGGTTGACGGTACAATCGATGGCTATGTCGTGAAGCGTTCTCAATACAATTTACTTTCAAGTAAAACCCGCCGACATACGCTTGGATTGCATAAAGGATCGCCGGAACGTTCGCACTTCGTACCGCCTCCGCTGAATGGCTTCACCCTTCTTGTTGGCCGTGTTGGATTTCCAAAGAACAAGGTTGAACATATTCTTGATCCTTCTGCAGAATTCGCCTACCGAATCGAATCTTCTTTGCTTGAAAGTATTCCCAGCGATCTTGTAGAATTAACTGGAATCCATGTGGAACAACGCGGTGTTGGTACAATTCTGCGCGAGGCGAAAAGAAACAACGATGATTGGACCATGGGGGCAATGATCGATACGGAGAAGAACGTTCGCGATGCAGGAACACGTGTCGAAATGCGAATCGAAACTCTGAGCATAGATGGAAAGGTAAGTGCTTGTGCTGAACAGGTTGGACCGATCGAAAAACATCGAGTTGCAGCGATTAATCTTCTTCAGGAATGGGGAAGTATGCTGACAACGTTAACTTCCGAACACAAGGCAACTCTTCGCAGAGTTCGCGACATGCCCGACGAATTCCACGAAGATCGTCCAGCAATGATGCGAATTCACTCTGATGAGTCCGAATAACCGAGTTGACGTCGGGCTTCCTCAAGGGATTCATCGTTTCGATTTTCTCCAACAAGGACAACTTCAAATCCATTCTCAGTGAGGTACTTTTCCATTTCGACAAGTGCAACATCTGGATTGGGGTCGCACAGGTTCGCAATGATTTCATCAATTTCTCGCCCGGTTGCTTCCCATCCACCAGCGGCTTTCTGCAGTTCGATAGCAAAACGTTCAACGATTTCAACTGCAGAACGACTGGGGGTTTGGGCTTCTCTCAATGAATTGGCAACGGTTTCATGTTGTTCGCGAAGTTGTTGAACTTCCTCTAATGTGGATTGTAGGACGCCTCGAAACTCTTCGAGGTTGTTGTTTTTTGAATACCTGCGATGCGCCTTTTCTAGTTTCATGTTGATTGAAGTTGCCCCTGCAGCAATCGCTTCCTTGGCTTTTACTGCTTGAACGATGGCTTCACTTGCGAGTTGAATACGTTGGTTCAAGGTGTCGTTGAATCTTCGTGTTTCATCAGCCAAGTCCCTGCGCACAATTTCACGTAGCGTATTGCCCAACTCATTGGCTTGTTTGAGCATGGTTCGTGCGGTTTTTTCAGCGGTTACCATTTACTCACCGATAGGTCCTCATTGTCGAACGTGTTTCAAGGTTTAGCCGAAAAGACGGGAAAAGGATGCATCTCGCATTGAAAATTTGAACCAGAAATCGGCTTATTGATGCCAATTGGACAGCGAAACCACATATACTGTAAGGGAACAACGATGCATAGGTGAAGTGATGAGTAATCGTTCGAGTCTCCTGTCTGAACTCTATCAGGCACGTCTTGAGGACCTCAAAGAGATTGCTTCAGCGTATGGTTTGGCCAAAAATGGCTCCGTGGAATATCTCCGAGCCCAGTTGATTCGAGACCTTATTTTGCCCGAATGGGACTTGACTCTCGACGGTCTGAAAAACATCCTCAACAGTGACCTTGGAGACCTTCTTGGTGTATTTGGTATCAAAAAGACAGGTTCGTTACGAACACGCCGCCAACGGATCTATCTCCACCTAAATCACGATCCAAAACAACTCAAAGAAGAGAACTTAGACAAAATGACCAAAGAGGAATTGCACTCCCTGTGCAAAGCGTTGGAACTCCCTCGTTCTGGAAACCGACAAACGCTGTTGATTCGTGTAGCAGGAGTACTATCTGCTCAACATAAGAACTGGGGGACAATCAAGCGTTCACTCAAGCGTGGCCGTGGTTCAGTTGACATCCCCACTCCGGGAGATTCCGATGAAGCGCCAACTGTAGAAGCTACGTCAATTGAAGAAACCGTGGAATCCTTTGTCAGTGAGCACCCTGAAGGATGGACATTCGAAGAAGAATCCGGCTTGATCGAAACCATGCACGAGGAAGGACTCGATGCCTCGCTCTCCAATGTCGCAGCCTCTATAGAAGAAAGCCTCAGTTCTCATATGAACGATGTTGAACAACCAGTTCCACCAATGCTGCAAGAACTCTCAACAGAGGAACCAACGCTTGAGGAGGAGGCAGCTTTGCTGGAGATTTCATCTCGCCGAGCAGAGGTAGAGGCTGCTGCTCGAGACTACCTTTTGGTTGGAAGTACAACCGATGTGGACGACATGAACACGTTCATCTCAAGTCTAGTGACACATGGCTTCTCAGTCGATCTCGCTAGAGTCCAAGATGCAATTCGATCCATCATTATGGAAACAGCATATCGTTCCGAACAAGAGCAACATGCACTTTCAGCCAAACCAGGCTCATGGTCGGAACGGGAAGCAATTCGATTGTTTGAGCAAATGCGACCACAACTGCGAGAACGCATTCCTGAAATCGTAGCAGGACGCAGAGGAAATTTGATTCAAGCTCGTATGGAATTTGAGGAAGAAGCACGTAGTCTTGGCTTGGACCTGAGGAGTCCCGCTGTCTCTGGCCGACTGCATGCACTGTTTGACCTTCATCTGGAAATCAGTGAGGCTGAGGAACTGCAAGACCCAGCGGCTGCACGGAGAAATCGCATGCTTCGTATTCTCTATCACGGTGCAGTTCACTTGCCGGATGAGGTGCGAAGAACCATAGAACGCCTTGAGCGAAATTTACCTTCGTTTGAATCACTTGTAGAAACAGTTCTCGAGTCGAGTGAAGGCGATTTCTCGGAATCACAACAGAGCCTCATCATTCGCTTCCTTGAATCAAAAGGATATCTCGTCAACACCGCAGAGTTGCGTCCGCGAGTATTGGCTTGTGCAGGTATTGTTGGCACCGAACTTGGGTATTTGACACCAAGCCAGATTCCTCGACTGGCGCCAGGCATACTTGTTAGTGATGAACAAGTCGATGCAATTGTTCTGGAGCTCAAAGCACTCGCTGCAACGTTCAAACCTCAAGAAGAGGAAGAGGAAGAACCAGAATTGCATGTCGCAGAATCGGTCGCAGATGCTTCTGACCGTGTAGGAGGCGTCCGAGGACAAATCGATCGAGTAGATGCCCTTCTGTCACGACTTCGATTGCAAGACGATCAGTGATGACTCTGAGCGTAGAAGTTCTGAATGACCGTTGTAACTGATTGGATATCAGTAATGTCTCTTGCAATCAAATCTTCAATGATTTGCTGACGTTGGTGGACATGCTTTTCGAAGATGTCTGGTGTTACGCCGGCGGCTCGACAGATGACTTCACGGAGGTTGGAAGGGATTCCAGTTTCTTCAATTTGATCGGTTGCTGCGTTGTACTTCCAAATGGTGTTCAATCGTGGTTTGGAACCTTCCATACCTGCAATTTCGGCAACTTCTGTGATTTTACGGGCCGTCTTCCCATTCACGTGAAGCCTTGCTTGAATGATGATAAGGTCAAGACCTGTAAGCATAATCGGTGGGACATTCATTGGAGGATTGATCATTCTGGTAACCGTTTCCTGAGCTGTATTCGCGTGAAGGCTGCCAAAAGAGCCATCGTGTCCAGTGTTCATTGCAGTGAGCAGTGTTGCCGCTTCAGGTCCACGAACTTCTCCAACAATGATTCGGTCAGGGCGCATACGTAGACTTGATTTGAGACAATCGTTCATGTCAACTTCAGGTGTTCCATCTGGGCGTTCACGACGAGTTTCCATTCGCAACCAGTGGTCGTGATAGACTTGCAATTCAGCGGTATCTTCGACGGTGAGGAGACGACGGTGCCATGGAATGTACATTCCAAGACAATTCAGTGTCGTTGTTTTTCCAGAACCGGTACCACCTGCAATGACGAAGTTTGCTGGTCGACTGTCAAGTCCTTCAATCCACACCCACATCATTGCTGCAAGTCGAGAATTAACGGTTCCGAATTTCACTAAGTCAATCATTGTGAGTGGATCTTCCTTGAACTTACGAATCGTTAGGGTTGGTCCATCCGGAGAAACCGGTGGAATCGTACCATTGACACGAGATCCGTCAGGAAGACGGCCATCGAAGATCGGAACCATTCCTGGTCCATCGCCAAGGGGTACGTTGGTAAATGCTGCAATGTTCTTAGCGATTTGAAGCCCCGCCTCGTCGTTGATCCATACGTTTGTACGGCACATGCCGTGCTCTCGATGGGCAACTTTGACGCACTGTGTTCCGCCGTTGTACATGACTTCTTCCAGGTTATCGTCTTCAAACAGTACGGCAAGGTCGCCGTGTGGATTCGGAGCGACGTTCCCTTCAACATGATAAATGGGTGAAGGATGGTTCGATTCAGTGTAAATGGTCACATTTCCGTATTGTTCGAGAATTTGTTCAGACATGTTTCAACCTCCAATAAGCTTGGTAGCACCAAGGAAAATGAACATTGACATTGCCATCCAACCCGGAACAAACCACATTGTGTCGCGCATACGTCCCAACATTCGCCCCGAAACTGCGACACCTACTGCGCTTGCAACAGCAAAGAACAAACTGAAGGTAGAGAGAAATCCTTCAATTTGGAAACCAGACGATGCTGGAGTGAAAAGACCTACAAGGAATCCGATCAAACCCGGTAATCCTATGCATACGAACAAGATGATGAGAATTCCTCGTCCCTGAAGTTCTGATTCTCTCTTGTTCATGAGATCATTCAGACGCTCATAGTCCATGGATAGATTCATCAAAATCTCCTGCAGCGGTGCGTTCTGTTCGATTGCCGTTTCAAGCAAATGCATGACCCGTTGAACTTGAGATGAGCGAGTTTTGGTTGCAAAACTTGAGAGTGCAGCATCGAATGAACTCGAGTGACTTTCTTTCAGAGTCTCCTCGAGTAGAGGTCCAAGTGGGGCAGGTGCCGTTTTGGCTTGATGCTGCATCGCTTCCTGAATACCAAGCCCGGCTCCAACTTCGTCGGATAAGCCTTCAAGGAAGGATGGTAGAGCGTTTTCGATCTTGCGTCGTCGAATACGTTCTCGAATGGGGGGAATACCTCCTCCAATCATACCCAAACCCAACACGCCGAGCATCAGCATCATCGGTTGATTGCTAAAGGATTCGAGGAAACGGAACAGCATTGAATCACAATCCAGGGTCCTTCGTGTGGGTCTTGAGACCAATCATAATCATCGCAAAGAGGGTAAGGAAAAGACCGATGTTGACCACAACATCAATTGTTGATTGTTCAGGCATGCTGAAGAACGAACCCATATCGCCGACCAGTTGTGGGAAAAGCCCGAGCACTGCAAGAATAATTGGTCCAATCATCCCTATTGAAAGAAGTGATTCTGGAACACCACTCAAATCTTCGATGTACTTTTTGACGTCTTCAGTCCGTTCTTCTTCCATTCGAGTGCCCTGTTTCTTGAGCGTTTCAATAATGTCGGTATTTTGGGTGATGTTCATGTGCATGATGTTGAGGAGTCGGCGGTATCCTTCGGTTTCGACTTTCCCCATCAACAACTTGATTTCCTTGGCAAGGGGACGACCACCTTTGCGAACTTTATCCATCATGTTTCCGAAGTCGTCTGAAATGACGCCATACCCTCCTTGCGAAATGCTGTGTACGGTCGCTTCCAAACCGATCCCTGAGGACATGAGAACGTCCATGGCGCGTATTACATAGAGAACTTCACGTTTTTCGTCAAGTTTTCTCATGCGTACACACCTCAGATAACATCTTCAATAAGCTCAAAGACAAATTTCTCTGTTGAACCTTCGTATTCAAGGGAAGCAAAAATGACCTTGACATCTCGTTCTTCAAATGGGTCATGAATGAATGGTTGACCAGTACGGAACATCTTGAGAATTTTCTTGTAATCATCAACGGATAAGATCCCTCGTACAGTGTAGATGGTTGATTCAGCACCCTCGTCATGGAGGTTGTCACCTTCTCCACCGCGTATGATTGTGCGGGTTAGGCGACGTGTAATTTTAACATCAATGTCCGCGTTTGGAATGCGAATCCAGTCTGCAGAACCTGTTCCAGTTGCCGGTCGAATGAAGAAATCCGTGCCTGCCATGTTGACCCCTAAATGAATGAGGGTGGAGGCAAGATTTGAATGTAATGGAACAATTCGTTCACGCTACAATCTTGAACCAGCCAAATCGAGGTTCATGCAATACGCCATCATCGCTCATGGTATCAAGCTCTGCCTCAGATTGTTCCCGTGTGAAGCCACGTGCTGCAAGATTTCGGACCAGGGATTCGAAATCCACACCCTCGCCGTTGTCCATGGCTTGGATGCACTCAAGAATCAAAGCGTGCAGATCTTCGCCATCATCAGTCGAATCACTCTCTTCGGGAGCAGGCTCTGAGAGGTTTAGTGTCGGTGGTGCAGTCGTGGCAGCGGCCATTTTTCCTTCGGCAATGTCAAGTGCTTGCATGACGTTAAGGCGGTACCCTTCGGTATCGATTTGCCCATAATGAGCTTTGGCTGCGACAAGCCCATCAACCAATTCTGGACGAATTCCAGCCGAGAGCATCGCTTCCTTCGTTGGTTCACAATTCAACGATTTCTGATGTTGATCGAGACGGTCGAGCGTTGCTGCACAAGCACGAACAAGCCATGATGCATACCTGTCTCGGGAGACAATGGCAGCCTCTTCAGGACGAAGTGAGGTGTATACTGCGCCCTCGTCGGTTTGATACCATCGCGCTTTGGCAGTCATGCTCAGAAGGACAGGTTCACCAGAATCGACTTTGTCCAACAGCTGAACAACAAACTCACGCATGGAATCAGAGGCATATTCGCCAACTGAAAAGTAATGCAATCCCGATGGGTCACGGAGTTGTCCTTGATACATCTGCGAACCGTTGCTTGTTTCGCGCAATTCAAGGCGCTCAACAAGACCAGAAACAACGACTCGGTTGACTTTGGCACCGAGTTTTGTTATGACAAAGGTAGGGTCAAATTCACCTGAACCTTTCTCATTAAGAGTTGATTCTCCAAATTCTGAAGCAAGCATGATCCATGCAGGTTGACGTCGAATCTGTCTCGAAGGTGTCATCATTGAAGCCCCCATTGTGCACGTAGTTCAGTCGCAATAAGCCCGGTATCAGATTCAACCATTGTCGCTCCGTCACACAAAATCATCGCACCTTGTCCATCGTTGATGACTCGGCCTGTTACGTCAACCTCACATCCCAACAAGGCATCCCTAATTTTCTGGACATATTCCATTGCTCCATTCGCTTGAATTTCATCGGCCATTGTTTCGTGATCTGTTCCCAAAAGCGATAATGCAGCATCCTTAGCAACAAGAAGAGCACACGTTGAGGCTTTGTCATCCAAAACCAATCGCAAACGAACGTCTTCTTTTCCTTCTACTGTCTTTGTCCGACATTTCTCATCAAAACATTGTCCATCACGAAGAACTCTGCGACATTCAGTGCAACGCATGATGATTCCAGAATCATCGCGTACGGATACAATCGTACCACGTGTTGCGATTCCAACCCGGCTTGGACCTGATACAAGTTCATCGAGAGGGACCTCGATTTTCAGATTCTCGAGGTCAAGCTCACCATCCCAAGGCGTTTCTTCCAGAACGGTCAATTGTTCTTCACGATCGATGGTAATGTCAGGAATCCCTTGCCAAGCACGAACACGAGCGTCTGTAATTCGTACGGTCATCGGCAAGGTTGAATCATCGATTGGCAAGTCGGTCCAAGCACTTACGCGGCATTGGCCAGTTGGATCTGCAATCTGACCAGACCACAGATATCGCTCTTCACCATCTTTGGTGAAGGTTCGTTTTTCCCATGAGGTGATGGAGACTACAATCTCAACATCTTTTGAACCATCTCTGAGCGTGCTGATGGTTGAGACCATGCCTTCTTTCAATGTGTCCGTATTCGCAAAGTTTGCGTCATGGAATGGTTCAATTTTCGTCGTTCGACCGAAATTCAATTCGGGTGTATCTCTGAAGGTCTTGACTTGTGCACCATCAATTTTCAGGAGTGAGCCAAGCTCGTAATCAAACGGTTCCCAAGACAAGAACCCAATGGCACCAGATTCATCGGCGATTCTTCCGCGGACAACATCGATGCTTCCACTACCATCTCGACGATGGATTTGATCAGCTCGGGATGACATCAAACGTCCGACAACACACACATACCCATCGCTGGGAAGCGAAGCAATGTCAACCGGTTCTCCGGGTGCAACGACTGGACGTGTTCCTTCGCGAAGGACGGCAATCCGGGATGATTGGTTGATGTTCAACGACATACGTCCTTGGTATTCATTGACAGAAGCGCCTTCAATGCGAACAACGGAACCCGGTGTGATGTTGTTGTTGTTGCCCCAGTCTTTGTACTCCCAACGTGTGCGTTCTTCGGTTCCTTCTTGCCATGGGTCGTCCTCGAGCAAACCAAATGCTATCGATTTCGATTCTCCACGAATCATCTGTTCACGAACGTTGTGGGAAACGATTTCAACTTCAATTTCAATATCACGATCATCAGCTTTTAGTTCAGACAAGCGACTCACTTTTTTTGTTGGTTTGTTGCTCTGACCAGAACTTGTTTTGGTTGCTGGAGCCGTATCGGATTCACTCTTGAATCGGCGAATTATGGAACGGATGGCGTCTTGAGGCGGAATAAAGAATTCTTCCTCATACTTTTTGAAGGCAGATTTGACAGCCTCTTCATCAACGCCAGGGCATTCTTGGAGAACGGCAGCGATGTGGTCACTGTAACGATTTTCATCGCTCATGCCGTTCACCTCCGCCAGGCGTGTTGTTTTGATTGAGCCTGTGCGGAGAACAGGCGACGGGCTTTTGTGCGGATTGGTGAAGACGATACACTCCCATGACCTCCATGGAACTGTACAAGAATGACGAGGGGTGATAAACAATACCCTCGACACATCAGGCGGGATTAATGCGCATTCCTTGATTGAAAAGGATGTC
>CEQW01043012.1_pt1 | contig 13525 bp, 14 predicted proteins | sample 530891 | NCBI WGS metagenome assembly CEQW01 (sample SAMEA2621066, study PRJEB7988) | marine metagenome | biome: marine biome (ENVO:00000447); feature: surface water layer (ENVO:00002042); material: "saline water (ENVO:00002010), including plankton (ENVO:xxxxxxxx)" | depth 5 m
CCGTATCCAATCAGGTCTCGACGCAGGTAGTAGAAAATCTTCGATTTTGATTTTTTGTTGATTTTCATACCGTAGGATTTGATGACCTTGTCCATTGCTGTTCGGATGTATGCTTCTGGGTTGGCATCGATTTCTTCGATGTTTGCGGTCAGTGAGCGAATAAAAATGTCAAGAATTTCATCTCGGTATTCTTGCTCCTTTTTGGTCATTGGAGGCTCAATGATTTGGTAAATAATATTCAGAGTTTGCTTGTCACGAACGATGCGCGCAAAGGCATGCGGAGGCATGACTGGATACTTATCAAGTTCGTCATATTGAGCGCGTTGTTTGGCACGCTGACGCTTGCCACCGCCCTTGTTTTGTTTTCTTGCCATACGCGCACCCTCTGCCGAAGCATTTTATCACACGCTATGGCCGACTATAACACTTGGGTGAAAACCAACCCGAAAACCGTCACCTGCGAGCAGAATAATTTCTCCAGAGAGCCCGAAATTTCTCAACAACTTCAATCCCGGTTTTCAAAGTCTGAGAGCCAGTTTCGACATGAGTTTTGAAATTCGGTCAAATCGATGTTGTTGTCGATTAAAAAATCAGCCTCGCCAATGATGGATTCAAGACCCCACCCCCGCTCACGATTATCGCGTATCTCAAATGCAGCTCTGTCTCCATCCTCTGAACGTCCACGGTTTTGGATTCGGGTGAAGCGAGTATCTGGCGATGCGTCGACCGCCAAAGAAAAGAAGTTCTTCTTCCATCGCTGTTCAAAAACGACCCGTTCAGCGGTACCTCGCATGCCTTCAATCAAGACAATATCATTGGTTTTGAGAAGTTCATCAACAGCATCAGCAAGACGAACTGCGAGAACATCTTCGCCATATTCAGCACGTAGTTGGGCTGCAATTTCACCAAAGATGCCAGGGCTTTCTTCAAGTTCCAAGCGTCGTACTTCAGCACGAACCATGTCACCCATTGAAAGAACAGGAATGCCATGATTGTTCAGGACGCTGGCAAATTCTCCCTTTCCTGAGCCAGGCATGCCGCAAACTGCAACGACTCTTGCCATGCGTCATCGGGGTGGTCTACCGCTCATCAAGATACCTCTGACAATCCTCGCGTATCTTCAATTTGAAAACTCGGCTTTGCCCCACCGACGGTCCATCAATTTCCATAACAATGCTGAAGCAAAGAGGAGTCCTATCGATATAGCAATCATGCCTTTGTACCCTTGTTCAACTGTACTCTGGTCGAACATTGTTGAGGTTGCAGCCAAACCGTCTTGAGATGCACGTTCCCACCAGTTTCCATACAACGATACATCGCCTTGGGTAAAGGACAACAAAAACAACAACAATAGGGGAACGACTGTGCCAATCCAAAACCATATCATGATTGAGGCATCGAAAATGGCCTTATTCGGTCGTAGTCCCATCAAAAAGGCTGTGAGTGCGACAATGTAGATTGAGTTTGCAAACATGACGATGATACTGGTTGGCAACGAGTTCCATTCATCCAATCTCCATGCCATCAATACGATGAAAATCAGTGAAATCCATGAAGTGGCCAAGAAATACACCACCACTTTAGCTCGAATCAATTGAGGGACCCGAAGGGGAAGGCCGTTCATGAATTCAGGAGAGTCAAGAATTGTGAGCCATGAATAAAAATTGAATCCAAAGAAGCCGAGGAATGGGGCATAAGACAGTAAATTGATTGGGATTGGTGCCTCAGCAAAGTCCACCAGCCATGCCATTCCAAGCAGAACCAACAGAGGTATGGCGTAGGACACCGTCATTTTCTTAATTGAGCCTGAACGGAACAAATCAACAAATTCTTTGGCCACTATAAGTCGAATTTCTCCCCTTCCGAGGAAACCGAGTCGATTGTAGATTGGCGTGAACATCTCTCTTCTTTCGACCACAGATACATCAAAGTCATCAACGATCAGAGAAGAAGAGAACATGCCAAGTCCTATGCTCGCAGCCAAAGCTAAACCGGCGGTAGTGATGTGTTGACTTGACTGAACATTGAGGCCCCAAAGTAAGGCACGAATATCCAATTGACCAAGCCCGATTCCTATGCCGACTGCAACGATAAGTATCGGTCCCAAGACGGTGTATGGTCGCCCTCTCATCCATAGAGAGGAAGCAAAGAATGCCAGTGCCAAACCTTGTGCGAGTGTGATAATCATCGCCAGCCATGTCCAAGGAAGGCTTGACCATTCCAGGGGAGTTGTAATACCTGCTACAGAATCCAACATAATTCCAATGGCCATTCCGGCGACAACTGGGGAGAGAATCAACATCACATAGAAACACAAATCCTTGATGAAATAAGCGAAATGTGCCACAGAATTCGGCAAGGGTTGGAGTGCTGGTGCTGCAAGAAGGTAATTCTTGGTACCTGCTCGGTGAACGATTGCGTCATGACCCATGAAGGCAAATGTCCCCATGCCCAAACTAAACATCAGCAATGGTAAGTGGAGAGCGAATCGCAGCTCGCTCCAACTGAAGGTTTTGGAATCAATGTCGCTGACTTGTGCAGAGGAATCCCCAACAAGAAACTGAAGTCCAATCGTCGTGATGGCCGTGACCAGAGTCAACAGAAGCGGAAACAAAACAATTTGGCGCTTCTTGGCAAATTCTATGCTCTTACGTCCTTCTTCCTTGAACATAACTCGGAATGTTGCTGAAAAAGCGTTCCATCCTCGTAACGGTTCGTGGAGCATTTGGTCATGAGCACTGGTTCCCAGTGGAGCATTGGATGAATAATCATCGCCAACTACTTCATCCCAGTCTCGAGAGACGACCTTTACTCCAGTCATCCATTACTCCTCCTCGCTTTCACCGTCTTTGATTCCTTCATCACTGAGTCGTTCTACGTCCTCAATCGAACGACCAACCAATCGAATAAAGACATCTTCAAGAGTCTCATCATCAGATTCTTTGAGTCCTTTAACGGTACCTGCTGCCAATACCTTGCCGTGATTGATGATTGCCATACGATTGCACATTCGCTCAGCCATCTCCAAAACGTGGGAACAGAGGAATATTGTGCCACCGTTTTTGACATGTTCCAACAGCCACTGGCGACATTTTCGCTGATATATTGGGTCGAGATTTGCGAAAGGTTCGTCAAGAAACAACAACTTTGGTTTGTGAATAAATGCTGCAGCAAGCATAACTTTTTGGCGTTGACCTTTGGACAGGTCTTTGCACATTGTGTCGCGCTTTTCCTCAAGACCAAACCAGTCAATCCAATGCTCGACATGCTCCTGTATTTGGTCAACACTCCTCAATTTCGCCACGAATTCGAGAAATTCAAATGGCGTCAAGAACGATGGTGGTGATTCGGATTCAGGTACAATGCCGATGTTGGCTTTGACTTTTTGAGGGTCGGAAACAGCGTTAACACCGAGAACTTCAATCCGGCCTTTGCTCGGACGTAATTGGCCTGTGAGGAGTTTGATGAAAGTTGATTTTCCAGCACCGTTTGGTCCAAAAACACCGAAGAATTCACCGGCGTGAACTTCGACATTCAATGGATGGAGTGCGATAAAATCGCCGTACTTTTTGGCCATATCTTCTGCTTTAACGAGTGGGGCAGCCGGTTCAACCATGCGTGGACTAAACGGTCGTGGTCTTTGAGTTCTTGGTCGTGTAGGAATGAAAATCGAGTTGACCCCGTCGGTGAAATGATGAACTGAATCTTCTTGGGGGTGTCATGAGCGCACCTCAATCCGATGTTTTGAACATCGAAACCTATCCCATAAGCGAAGAAAAAGACATTGGCATAATTGCCTGGGTGACCATCAATCGTCCTGAGAAATTGAATGCTCTCAATTCAGAGGTGATGTCCAGCATCAAGGCTATGGTTGCGTGGGCTGAATCTACCGATTCAGTACGTGTAGTTGTGGTCACAGGTGCCCAACCAAGTCCACCTCCCGAAGGAAAGCGTGCCAAGCCGAATGCTTTTGTTGCAGGGGCAGACATTACGGAATTTGTCGGAAAGAACAGCGAAGAAATTCGTGAAAAGTTTACCGATAATGCTGTTGAAGCTCTGTGGGGCCTCAGCAAACCTACTCTTGCGATGATTGATGGTTTTGCACTTGGTGGCGGATGCGAAGTCGCATGTTCATGTGATGTTCGGATTGCGAGTGACCGTTCACGATTCGGAACTCCAGAAATTAATCTTGGACTTATTCCAGGTTACGGAGCAACCCAAAGATTGGTTGAAATCGTAGGATTGGGTAAGACCATGGAGATGATTATGACTGGGGAAATGATTGATGCAAATGAAGCACATCGAATCGGCTTGGCCAACCATGTTTGCTCTCCAGAAGAACTTCATTCCTTCACCCTTAACATGGCTCGAACCATAGGTGGCAAATCGTCTCACACTCTTCGAGTTGGGAAGGCCACAATTCGTGCTGCACTTGATACAGGTTTGACCGATGGTATCGCTGTAGAGGCTGAGTCTTTCGCTAAATTGTTTAATTCCAAAGACCAAGAAATCGGCGTCGACGCCTTTCTCAATCGCACCTCTCCCGAATGGGAGCACAAGTAAGCGCTTGGTCGCTACCCTTCTTTTTCGAAAGCAATTACCTGTTCCGGTAACCATTTTCCCGAGCAAATTCGCGGAAGTGGTGCATGTGAACAGCATTCTTACGAACAAAGGCTCGGGGAATTACACCTTCCCAGCGACCGAGCAAATCGTTCCATACGCGATCACAGACTGTTGATTGCAATTCACGTAGAAGTTGTAAGTTGGTTGCGTTGAGTGCAGCTTCGCTCGCACAGCAAGGTCCTGCGGCACTTCCGTCTTTTTCTGAAGCCTTTCTTTGCTGTTCCTCTTGCTTCGAAGCAATCCATTTCATACGAATTTCTTCTGCACGTTCGCTGTTTGCTTTCGCTGGACCTTTGTTGTTTCTGCGTGCACTGGATTTACGTCCAGTTCTTCGGTTCTTACCGTTGTGGTGGGGCTTAATATGTCGATTTCTTTTCATAATTTATTCTCCAATTTGTTATGGCTTCGCCTTGGCTTAACCATTGTTTGCAACAAATTTTCGGAGAAATTAGTCGAGCATCTTTTCCACACCTGTTGTCAAGACAGTTATAAATTTCCTAACAAAAAAATTACACGTCCACACTATATTAAACACGGGCGGGATAGCCCTTTTTCGGGCTAGAAACCAACAATAAGTTCCCAAGCAATTGCAAAAATTGCCACGTCCGCACATGCGTGCGCGACCCACGCAACCCAGATACTGCGATACTCAATATACAGCCACGAAAATATTGAACCGCCAATAAAGACGCCGAGTGAAGCTATTATTGCACCCAATGGGTCGAGGAAAAAGATCAATGCGATGGAGTGATGGAGGGTGAAAATCGCTGATGAAAGAAACACAGATGTCCATTTTCCATTTACAAATTGTTCAATTTTGGAGGTAATAAACCATCGAAACACATATTCTTCAAGTACAGAATTGATGAATACCCAAAACACGATTGCTGCTGCTAACCTCCACGGAACAGTTAATCCAACCGGATAGAGAATGGATTTCAAAGCCTCAGGTTGCAACATCTGCTCTCCCAACAGAAAGTACGCAACCCAAATCGTGAGAATCATGCCGATACCAAGCAAGAGCGACATGCCCCATCCGCCATTTTTTGCAGGCGACCATGAAAACGGTTGCTTCTCAATACGTAGATGCCAAAAACCCGGTAAGCCGAAAACCCAGGCTTTGGTAATGACAAACACGACAACAGCCCATAGGCCTGCTTTAAAGACAAATCCCGTAGTTACTGAGATGGATGGTGCTATACTTACCAACACCAACCCCAAAAGGGCAAGGTTACGGGTGTTGTGATGTGAATCACTTTTCTCAAGGTCTTCAATCCTCATCAAATTCAAAGCGAACTTAAGCCGTATCCACTTCAATGTTGACCCGTACTTAGTCCGAATCGTTCATTTCTTCCCGAAGAAGTGCAAGTGCGTTGCTTGCATCGGGCATCGGCAGTTCAGGCATAGGAAGCGGTAACCCCTCACCTGGAATGAGCGGAGGTAGTGGGAGACCATCCGGTCCAAGAAGTGGCGGCAGGGATGGTTCAGGTTTCTTTGTCACTTGTTGGAATCCATCATCCAAAGGCGTTCGAAGTTTGAGTACTCGAGCCTCATCAATACGGATGAATGTTGCACCGTAAATGTGGCCTGGTGTTGGATTTTGAGGTGAATCGAGAACTGTCTGGCCGTGGCCTGGGGTTTGCAAGAGTTTGACCAAGTCTTCTCCGGCAGTTTGTTCTTCCCACATGCGCGCAGTTGAAGCGCGAATGTCTGCAAGTTGTCCTCGCCTTCGCATTTCGATCTTCTTACGAATTTCGTCATGCTTGATTTTACGCTTGTGAATAGACATTTCAATATCCGCATTTTCAACAGATTCTGGACTGACTTCAACCACGAATTCGTCAGCAACGTGAACCTCTTCGATGGTAACCTCGACCATTTCTTCTCCGTTGAGTTCTGCTTGCTCAACTTCAGCCACCAACATTTCTTCTTGCGCGGCTTGAGCAGACTGAATTTTGGCGAGCTTTCTTTCTCGAAGCGTCGCACCGTCGAGGGAATCTTGAGTGACCGGTTCAGGAATCTCAACGTCATTGGTTTCTTCTTCAATCTCCTCGGTTGCTTCAACCGGCACAGGGGTGACTGTTTGTTGCGGTGCTCGAGCAATTTGTTTTGGAGTTCCCATTGAAATCCAAACCATTGATAGCAACAGGATTGCAGCAATACAAATCCATTTGAGGGTGCTGGTTACCGCCGGGTTTCCTGCATTGGACAGGTAAAAAACAGCGACACACAGAGCACTAATCCCAACGACAGAACGTGCGAATCCCATGGCCCTCAACTCACCCAGTTGGTTTTAACTTATCATGCTGATGGCAATTGCCGCAGTAAGTCATCCAATGCCCTACTTCGATGGCTGTAGGCTTGTTTCTCTTCCAAAGGAATTGCTCCAAATGTGTTGCCATGGGTGCTTTTCACTCCATATTGCCCGGGTGGGAGAGGCTTTCCTAATTCGTCCAAGTCTGAAGGGGTAAAGATTGGGTCAAATCCAAATCCTTCTCCTTCGGAACTCTGTAAGGCAATCCAACCTGGGCAACTGCCGTTACCGAACAGAATATCTCCGTTCATCCAAAGAGCAGCAACCGCTTGAAATTCTGCAGAACGAAGTTGGGCACATTGCACCGTGTCCTCGCTGTTCAAGTGTTCAAGCAATCGCAGGATTCCGCTGCACCCCAGGGTGTCCAAAACATACGAGGAATAAACTCCCGGAAATCCATTTAGAGCGTTAACAAACAACCCTGCATCCTCAACCAACACCATGTCCTGAGTGTTTTCACCATCCGGAAGATGTTCCAATGCTTGGTTGATTTTTGCTTGTGCAACTTCCTCCAATGTGTCCACTTGGGGCTCAGTAATCATCCCTTCTTCGAGATTTAAGTGTTTGACTGAGTATCCAAGCGGTTCAAGATGATTGGCCGCCTCTTTCAATTTTCCAGCATTTCCGGTGAGAAACCAAATGGTCCGAGTCATGGTTCTGCTAGGTGTCCTGCATATTGAGGTATAGGTGTGAAAACATATCCTTATTCGAAATTTTGAGCGAGGCTTCAAAGCCAGTGTGATGAAGCACCTTTCATGCTGCAACAGATTGGTATTGTTGCCCTCGGGGGCGCATTGGGTGCTGCACTTCGCTACGCTGCTAGTGAACTGATTGGTACAGAATCGTTTCCTTATGCCACCCTTTCTGTAAATCTCATCGGCTCATTTCTGCTGGGAATAGTCGCAGTTGCTCTCACACAGAACCTTCTTTCGACAAACATGGCTCTCTTGCTTGGAACTGGGGTTTTAGGCGCATTCACAACCATGTCCACTTTCTCTGTTGAAACAATCGAAATGTTTGAACAAGGTCAGAGCAATTCAGCAATTTTGTACATCCTCGTCACAATGATGTTCAGCCCACTTCTCGCTTTCCTAGGTTGGAGGCTTGCGCAATCCGCCTTGGCGTGATGAAGTGGCTTTATGTAGGACTCCATTCTTCATCAACACGGGGAGAAATCACGCGTTATTTTCGTAAACCCTAAGAGTTGATGGTATGACAGAGCACAATCTCATTGAAACATTGAATGAAGCCCTTGGATGGGAACTACGCGCAGCAAACATGTACGCACATTATGCTGCAAATATCCGAGGAATACATCGTCTTCAACTATCGCCAATGTTCACTACTGAGGCCAACGAATCGACCACACATGCCGACATTGTGCGCAAAGCCATTGTCAAACTCGGTGGAATACCCGTTACAGAGAGAAACCCCCATCCAATTATCCATACCACTCTCTATGATGACATGCTTGTACATTCGCTTGAGACAGAAACCAAAGCATCTGCAGTTTATGCCTCGATTATGCTGGAAATTGAATCAATTGGTGACCAAGAAATGTACGATGCTATCGAACAAATTTATCTTGCAGAATTGCGAAGTTTGGAAGAATTACGACTCCTTATGGAATAATCATCCATGGTATCGAACTCTTGAACGAACATCATCAAGTCGTTTCAAGACTTCATCAGCTGTAGGGACGGCGCCTCCAGATTGTTCTGGAGGTGGGCCAAGCGTTTCCTCTTCTGAGGCATATCCTTCAATCAACACATCGATGGCACCGAGATGCTCAGGATGAGATGCCCCCAATATCTCGTCAATGACATGAAGGTCGATTCCAAAGCGCTCGACTTCATAATCGATGGCTGCTAAACCAAAATCAATCAGGGCAGGAATTCCTTGGCGGTCAACAATGATGTTGTTGGTCGAAAGATCTCCGTGGGTTATCGCTTCTCTGTGCAATCTTCGAATCAAGGCGCCAGTATTTCGGAGTGTTGTCTGTATAAGTGAATTGGAAACAGTTTCATCACGCAACAGTTCAATCAGTGGGACTCCGGGCATTTTCTGCAAAATAATCCGCCCTTTTTCAGTGTCGAGATCGTATACGGTTGGAACGTTCACGCCTGAGCGTTTAAGGCGTATAAGCAATCGAGATTCACTTATCATTCTTCGATATCCTAAACGGTGGTCTAGGTCAGGATGGCGCCATTTCCGTGGCCTTCGTAATTTGCGAACTGCATCGAGCCCCATCCATGTACCCGACCAAACTTCAGCCTCCGCACCCAAGTGCAGTCGCTCGGCAGGTACAAAGGCCATGTAGAGGGCCTTGGGTACATATTTATCAACACTTCACCAAAGGTTTGTTTCAAAAGGGGCGACTTCGTCCCAGTGTTGAGCCACCATGACCGTTACGCTTCCAATGTGTTCCGTGGATTTCATGGATACATCACTTTCACCAGAAGAAAAGGCTATTTCTGATAGGATAAGCGAACTTCGCGCCCAACTTGGTGATGATTTACTCATCTTGGGGCACCACTATCAAAGGGACAGTATTGTCATGCATGCTGATTTCCTCGGTGATTCGTTCATGCTGAGCCAAAAAGCAGCAGAATCTGATGCGAAATACATCGTGTTCTGTGGCGTTCACTTCATGGCAGAATCAGCAGATATTCTTACCAGCGATGAACAGATTGTTGTTCTTCCAAACATGCGAGCAGGTTGTTCTATGGCGGACATGGCAACACTTCGTGAGGTTGAGTTGGCATGGACTACATTGCTTGAACAGGCAGAACTCGACGACCCCCTTGACCGAGAAGACCCGACAGCTCCTGCAGGCCCTGGTGAGAAATTTTTGGTGCCTGTGACGTACATGAACAGCAGCGCCGACTTGAAAGATTTCGTTGGTCGGCACGGTGGAATTGTATGCACATCAAGCAATGCCCAAGGTATTCTAAACTGGGCATTTGAGCGAGCTGGGCCCAACGGAGCAGTACTGTTTTTCCCAGACCAGCATCTTGGCCGAAATACCGGCCACGCCATGGGTATTCCGCTTGAAATCATGCCGACATGGACGCCTGGAATCGGTGCGATGGGTGAATTGAAAGGAAGCAGAATAATTCTTTGGCACGGCTTTTGTTCGGTTCATAAACGCTTTACTCCGTCTCAAATTGAAAATTTCCGGTCTCAACATCCAGAAGGTGTTGTTGTGGTTCATCCTGAATGCCCAATCGAAACGGTTTCTGCGAGCGATGCCAACGGATCAACGCAGTACATTCGTAATTTCGTAGCGGACCTTCCATCAGGCTCGAAAATTGCAATTGGAACTGAAATCAATATGGTGGCACGACTTGCTGATGAGCATCCGGACAAACATATCGAATGTCTTGATGAAGAAATTTGCCCATGTTCGACGATGTACATGATTCATCCGGCTTATCTCATGGATGTTCTTGAGAGAATCGTCGATGGCGAGATCCCAAACCAAATCAAAGTTCCAAAGGAGATTCAAGAAGGTTCTTTGATGGCACTTGAACGAATGTTGAGCATCAAGAAGTGATTATTCCTCTTCATTCAACATTCGGTTTTGTCGTAATTCCGATTGTTTTTGAACCACAAACAGGAACACCAACATGACACCAAAGAGAATACCAATCTGTAGGATGATGTTCGAATAGACAGTAAGTTCGGGTGTCCATGAGTGGATATGGATACTCACTTCTCCATCGGCATCTTCTTCGAAATACACCAAATGGTTTTCCAAAACATGTGGGTCCCATTGGTGCAGTGCGTCGGATGTTAGCAACTGAGTGTGATTGTTTGTGAGGTTGACGAACTGAATCTCCCCATCCATGTATTTGTCAAGTGGTTTTGTAGGATCTAGATGGTCTCGAATTGACCAAGCGAGTATTCCATTCTTGAGCGAAGGGTCACTCACGGCATATTTAGCATCACTCGCCAACCATTGCTGGTCATTGGAACGGTTGTAGACGACCAAGCGGTCCGTTGCACTGACATTGACTGTTGCAGCCAAGAATTCATCATCAAACACGAAGTCGGTTATCGTAGCATTCTCCATATCAACGGGCGTGTCCCATTGGGCAAGGATTTCATCCTGTTCCTGAGGAGCAGAGGCATTGATGTCGTTAATGATGATTGAACCAGATGAACCGATTCGGGAAAATTGAATGTTCGTTGGAGAGTTTTCCAATACCATGGCCAGTTCCAATCCGTTCGCACGCACAAGTTCGACGTTGCCACTACTAAATCCAAGAGGCACACTGTTTCCAGAGGTGTCAAATGCACTCAAGTTTCCGTTTGAGAGGGTGATAATGTACTGTACTGTTCCTGCTCCGGTCAGCAAGACATCATCAGGTCGCTGCATTGGAATAATCAAGACAGGTTGTATGTCATCTGTGATGTCGATGAGGTTAAACAGAACCAAATTGGATTGATTTGCAACTGCTAAATGCGAGCCAGTAATTGTATAAGGCGAATCGAGGTCAATACTTCCGTTCAACAATTCCCAATTGTTGTTTAAATCCGACAAGTCGTGAACAATCATCACTGGCCCTGTCGAACGGTTATCAATGGTCGCCATCCAATTTCCATCGGTAGCGACTCCTTGCGGTTCTTCTATACCACCCGCAGGAAGTGATTGATTGCTGAGGTCCCAAGTAATGACAGAGAACATCAGTAAAAACACGACTACAGCCATTATTCCTGTTTCCTTACTTTTGGGATTAATGAATCTCTGAAGCAGGCTTGACGTTCTTCGTGAGACGATTGAAAATGCTTTTTTTGGATTTGTTAGAACGGTGACGATTCGAGCATTCATTGTACGTTCATCAAAAAATTTCCACCATCCATCGGATGTTTTGTCAGCAGCTGCAACTGCTAGGGCCGCAATGAGCATACCTCCTATGATATCTGAAAACCAATGTATTCCAAGATATATGATTGAAAAAGCGGTTATGAGGATGTAAACAAAGACCATCGAGCGGTATCTGTTCCATCTTCGGTCTTCGTCAAATCGAGTAAGACACAACCATACAGCAAATGGGATTCCAATGTGAAGTGAAGGCATTCCGTTGGTAAAGGGGTCGATTCTTCTGAACCAGTCACTGATTTCAGGAGTTAAGTCGTAAGCGAGTGTTTCCATGCCAGGGACATAATCTCCAGTAACTCGAACATTGAAAAACAAGTAAAACGGAATAGCCAGAATGTACACCCAAGCGATACTGAGTGTCATTCTGTCTGCAATCCAACGGTCATCAAAGAAAGCGAAATAGAATATCGAAACATAGCAGATAAACATGAATCCTGCAACATAAAAATGTGTAAGGGCAACAGTTAACCATTCTGCTTTGAACATTTGTTGGACTTCAAGTACCAGACTGCCTTCGATACCGTAAATCAACGGTGTCATGTCAAGGCCGGTATTGGCGATGAGAATCCGGTCCAACTGGTCAAGAAGGTCTTTTGAATTGTAAATAACGAACACAATCGCGATATGAATCCAATAGCGGCGAAAGAAATCAACGAATGTGGGTAAAGTGATTTTCATCCAGGGAGGTTTGAACACTGGTAACAGGACGACTCCAAGTGCTAGAGCACTGATCATCCAAGTCAGATAGATGCCGTCCACTGCTTAACCCCAACCCCATGGGGGCGGCTGGTGCACATGAAACCTCGCAGGTAAATTACAATAGGGAGTGAATTTAATTCACCATGCGCCATGAACATATGGTTTTCCATGGTCAGGATCGCGACGGTTTGCTAAATCCCAGATTCGTTCAAAGCGATAGATGCCGCTGGAACACCCGTGTGTCCATTCAAATCCTAAGGCATAATTGCCAACTGTTCGAACTTTTGGTTTCTCATTTGGGTGGGCTTCAACTTGGCGTCGAAGATTTTTACTTTCTTCATCGTCATTTCGCAAGGGGGAACATTTGGCGCAAGGGCAAGCATGACGCAAATCATCGTAGGTGATCTCGAATTGAGAACCATCAGCATACGTGACTTGAGCGTCGAATTCTCGACGTTCAAATCGTGTCATTTTTGGCATGTCGTCAGTCATCGGTTCCACCATCAAATGATTTCTAGACTCGATGAATCGCTGTCAATAATCTGTTCCTGAATTGCAGCGACGACAGCAGCAAAGGCAACAGCCGAGGGACCCTCAGGTTCACTTACGATTCGGTGTACGCCATCGTCACCGCCGCGAACAAATCCAGGGTCGAAGGGTAGCGCTCCAAGGAAAGGTACTCCGAATTCTTCAGCAGTGTTTTTTCCACCACCTTCTTTGAATATGTCAAGGGTTACACTGAATGCGCCGTTCTCATCAGCAGTTGTTTTCAATTTCTTACCTGCTGGAGCAGCGATTTCAATATCTGTGCCAGGTGCAGCGTTTCCGGTTATGGTGTAGCCGCTCATGTTTTCGACAACACCGAGAACCGGCACTTTGAGTGATTCTGAAAAGGTAATCGATTTTCTACTGTCAAGCAAGGCCACATCCTGTGGAGTGGTGACAATAACCATTCCGTCAATGTCTGGGAGCGATTGGGCAACCGTGAGCGGCTCATCAGATGT
>CEQW01007075.1_pt1 | contig 13489 bp, 10 predicted proteins | sample 530891 | NCBI WGS metagenome assembly CEQW01 (sample SAMEA2621066, study PRJEB7988) | marine metagenome | biome: marine biome (ENVO:00000447); feature: surface water layer (ENVO:00002042); material: "saline water (ENVO:00002010), including plankton (ENVO:xxxxxxxx)" | depth 5 m
CGAATCTATACCAATCAGAATTGAAATTGTAAACACCGGAAACGTCCATGCTACAAACATTGAAGTTATTCTTTGTGAATACGATGATGACGACATGAAGGATACAATTCGTAAGAACAACAACATGTGCGATGAAGACAGTATTGTCATGCGACAAGAGATTGGAGCAATTGACAAGCCTGATGATTCACAGAAAGATGGGCGTGTTGTTGAATTGTACATGCTTTACCCAGTTACTGCCGGTACCAAGAACGTATACGTTGTTGTTGACCCAGGCAACAACATCGTCGAAGCAAGCGAAGGAAACAACGTTCTTCGCATCTCGAATGAACTTGGATCTTCTAATCCGTTCCTCGATGTTGCAGGAGAAGTTGCTGGAAAGGTAGCTCTTCCAACAATGATTGTTCTTCTCACCTTTGCTCTCTTCGGTGTTCTCTTCCTTGTCGGAAAGGGACGCAGAGCAGACGTAAAGGATCGAATGGCTGAACAATCTTCTCTGATGTCCGTACTTGGCTCAGAAGACTCTGATTGAAGTCTAACCTAGCCACCAGCGAAGAGAGGAGTTGTCGCTAATGGCGACAACTTCACCAGATCTGTCCGAGCGTTGCCTTTCAACCAATTCTCGTACACGCGTCATGACGGCAGAGATATCTTTCTCAGAAAGTTGCAATTCTTTTGCCATCAAACCAAGATCAGGCTGTATTCTTGGAGTTTCGATAAGAGCGTGCACCATTGTCCGCTGTGAGTAGTTTTCGAAATCAGAATCGACTGCAGCAGAGATACGTCCTCTAATTTGTTGATGTAAAGCGATTAAAGCATCTCGTTGCCGATCTAATGCTTCAAGTTGAACATTGAGTTGATCAAGATGGAGAACACCTTCAGTAACGCTAATCTTTTTGCGTCCACTGACTTGTTCTGCGATTGGTACAACCTCGGAAGGTAATTTTGAACTCAACCGAAGAGGGCCTCCGGATGGAAGTTTTCTTTTTTCTATCTTGAAGAGATCAGGGCCAAGATCAATCCGTAATGAAAAAGCCTCCTGGACTCGGAAAATAGTTCTTGGAGGTCCACCTTTTTCACTTGCAACCTGCATCTTTTCGACGAATCCTCCATTCTCTAATTCCCTCAAATTCTTCTTGATAGCCTGCTGACTGATTCCAATAAGTTCAGCCAACTGCATAGGATAATGAGGTTCTCGAACAAGGCGCTCGAGAATTAATCTGCGGGTCTTATTTTGAAGAAGATTCAATGTTTTATCGAGGCCACCCATACTACTCAACCTGTAGTTACGTAGCGCCCCCCTCATTTGAACTCGTCGAAAATTTCAGAGGCGAAATCAGTCTTCGTCCCAAGATTGCCAATCTTGGTTCTCTGCTTTGGGTATCTTTCTACTTGGTTTTTCCACTTCAATTCGAGCCTGTTTAATCGGCTTACTTGCTACAACCGAACTTCCAGGGGAAGTAGGGAATGGATCTGGAACAGTTTCTTCTTCAGGAGTTGATGCAGAGTCTACATCCCCTCTCATCAGTGCATAGACTTGTTCTGTAGTCAGCATACTTCCAGCAGCAACATGTTGCTGTCCACCCATCTGAGTCTGCGGAGAGGAATCTTTCGGGCCCACATATTCTCCAGTCCGAATATCGAAATCAAGACCATCGGTTGTGTCGTCCCTTTGTTGATTAAGCTGTGCTTGCACGTTATCAGGAGTATAATCTGTAAGTGGCATGAGGTTACCATCAGGCCCTACAACAACCATGACATTCTTCTTTCGATTCTGTGAGAAGGCTAAGAGGACTCCAGATAAGGGGAGGAAGAGAATTCCGAGGCAACACAACAGACCTCCGGTAAGGAGGGATGTCGACGAAAGAACACCATCTTCCATGCTATCTATGGATGTAAACCAAATCGTTTCGTTTCCACATTCGCCATCACATTCAACTTCGAGAATGTATTCTCCTTTGTCAACAATAATCCACGTCCCAAGAGTATCAAAGGCCTGTCCATCGCTTGACATTGCTTCCCAATCGAGTTTGCATTTGGATTCCTTAAGTGGTTCTTTAATCAGAGAGACATCAAGTTCAGAAAGAGTTACGTTACCATCGAATCCAGTACCATAAGCACGGTAACAACCTGCATCATCTACTTCGATGAGTGTTTGTGGATCTGTTTCTGTGTTTATGACTGCAATGTTGTTGTTGCGAGGATCCAGTAACTCGTCTACTGTATCCATTTGAGAAAGGAGAAGGACACTGCCAAGAACTAAACTGACTAATGATGCAATCAAGATTCGGAAGGGCCAACGGCTCTTCTTCTGTCCCTCCATATTCACGTCGAAGCACCACTCCTCAAAGAAGGCTCGCTTTATTGAATCAGTTTAAACCGAGTTCTGCTAATTTCTCAGGCAAGTATGTTTCAGTAACGAAATCGAGACCATACTTTGCTAACGATTGCTGTTCAGCCTTCTTTCCAATTTCAAGCATCATATTGATTTGTTCTTGCCACCAACCATCTGCAAACCGAGGGTCGCTTAATTCAGCATTCAACGCCTCTATGTCTTTCTTTGAGAGATCATCACTTGGTAAATCGTAGGCGAGAATATCGTCAGCAGTAATCCCCAGATACGTCGATGAAGGGGTTGCAAGATATTCTGATATGTGCGCAGTCTTGATAGCACCATAAGCGATTGAGGCAAAGATTCTGAAAGACCAAGGATCACCGTCAAGGAAGACGACTACAGGCAGATCCCATTCTTCACTCATCCGCTTCATGATTCTTCGAGTTGAACGCGCAGGCTGTCCTTTCAAATGGAGTAATGCACAATCGAAATCCTCATCAAAACCATTCTCAACTAAACGATCAAACATACCACCAGTCTCAATTGCCATGATAAATTTGACATCATGCTCCAAGAATTCAATCTTCTCTTTCTCGACATTGTATGGGACACCATAACCACTGTCTCCGACATCATCTCTTGCATTGATTCGCATCCATTGCCCACGTCGGTTTCGTTCACGCAAGGTGACGTTACCAATCATTCTCGCCCCATCTTCTTCAGGACGAAGTTTGAAATCTTCTCGCAGACATCGTGTTACGATTTCTAAATCTTCAGCAAGATTGTTGCTTTCATTTTGGCCTTGGAATTTCCCGAGACCCCATCCTTCCGAAATATAGTACATTTCACGAAGCGTGGATGATTTGCCGTCATCGATCATGCCTTCAATAAACTCAATGACGTGTAAAGCGCGCAGTAACTGCTTTGCAGAACCTAGGCTTGTAGCGTCACGAATGGTTTGCTTCTTTCCATACTTGTAAACTCCTAGTTTAGGATCAAATCCGATGTTATTCTTCGTTCGCACTGGTAATGTCATTGTAGGAGGGTCGCCCTTGACAATACGATCATACATTTCACGGACAACACCGTGTAGGGCCAATTTCGTTTCTTCAACAGATTTGCGTACAGCTACCATTAGTAATCACCTCCAAACAACGTCGTTTGTTTCGTTTCTCCAGAATCAGTATCTGGAATATCTTGTGTTTCGGTCAAAGCTTCAACTTCAGGAATAACCGCCTCTTGAGGAGGAAGAGCTTCTTCATCAGAATCGCTTAGAACATCTTCAGCAAGGTTCTCTTGCTCAATGAATGCTTCTTCTTGTCGGCGTATTTCCTCCAAGAGTTTCTCATCCATCTTGGTTGCACCAATGACTTCTTGAGAACCTCTGTAGAAGACATCAGTTTCATTCCAATCTCCCTTTTCCAGATTATCAAGACTGTATGTAATGACAGTTTGAACTCCAGGTTGCAGCGTCTCAAGTTTCCAGGCCCATACACCTGTTGCTTCCTTTCTTCCTCCGAGTTCATTTCCTATCATTTTCGCACCTTGTTTTTCAGGCCAAGTAACCAGCATTGTGTAGGAACGGGCTCTTGATGTGTAATTATACAAAACAATGTGGACATCAGTCTGCTTTGTTTCCTTATTCCATGTTGTCGTCGTTTCAGCAATGACTGCAGACATAATCTTTGTAATTGAAGCAGCTAAATCAGGCACTGGTAGCTGAAGTAATGAAGCAGACTTCTCAGCAATCGCAGGAATAATATCGTTGATGAGTTCGAATTTTTCTCGCGTCTTCCCCATCTTTTTCTTCTTTTCGAGATGCTTCCTCAAACCGCGGCCCATTTCCAACATTGCTTTACGCCCTTCTTCCATAACGACTTCATTATCGGAGAGAGCCTCCTTTGCTTCAGAAGTAAACTGTACGTTCGTACTAGCAAGATGAACGAGAATAGCCGCAGGGCCCTTTGGCACCCCTCTTCCACCAGCCTGATCAAGACCATATTGCCGCCAATCAACGCTCTCTATCGCTTTGGTCAATAAACAACCACCTTGCTGATACATAAGTGGGACGCGATTCGCAAATCGAAGAATCTCAACAGGTTTGTCCGCAGCCATACCTTCTCCAAAAATCAAACCAACTTCAATTTGGAATGGATTCCCTTGAGTAACACTCGGTGCACGTGTCATTGTCGTTACAAATTTTGAATCAATTGTTTTTGAAAGGCCTTTTTTGATGAGTAATTCTTCGATTGGAGAAAGACATGAGGTTGGCGGGTTCAGAAGCTTAACTGGCTTACCCCGTAGCATCCGCTCTCCTTGAAATGCTTCCAGTAATGCACGAATTTGTTCGGCTTTGAGTGATTTTGGTTTCAACTTCTCCTCTAATTCTGCAACTTCACATAATTCCTTAGCAGCTCTTCCAGATACGCCTGAAAAATTTCTACGTAGAAATGTTGTCATTCTTGATTCAGAGGATTCTCCGCATAGGCGTTGTAGTTGCCCAAGTTCGATTCCATTAGGATGTGGCTTGATCGCCTCCACGCGACCTGGCAACTTCTCAGTTACACGTGGCCAGTGATGTTTCTGGCCATCAGGGTCAATGAAAAGAATATCAGCGTGAGGATTGACAATACTCGTCATGCGAAGATATTGCCAGACCGATTGCCGCCCTTTCTGATATTTCGCTTTCATTCTGGTTCGAATCTTCAAACCATGAACTTTCTCTCCCCAATCTACACGATCTTGATTGGACTTTACTGCCTTGTTTTTCCGTGTATCAAGCCCAATATCAACAGCGACAGCCGTTGCTTCCTTAGCAATCTTTGATTCAACATGCGTCGGGTCTCCAGTTGTCAGTTGGGAATACATGACGACGCCAGTAATACCAATCCCCTGTTGCCCTCTTGACTGACGAATTGCGTGAAATCGAGATCCGAAAAGGAGTTGCCCGAATACTTTCTCTATGCTTGTACGAGGAATACCAGGACCGTTGTCTTCAACATCGAGTTGGAGAATATCCTTTTTGTTGTCCATTTTTGTAATTTGGACGACAATATCGGGGAGGATTCGAGCCTCTTCACAAGCATCCAAGGCATTGTCAACCGCTTCCTTAACTGCGGTTATGAGTGCCCTTGTAAGGGTATCAAAACCAAGGAAATGTTTGTTCTTTTCAAAGAATTCTGAAATAGCGACTTGCTTCTGATTTGCTGCCATCTTTTCTGCAATGCTCATATTGACACATCCGCCTCAGGTCCTCCTCCGTCAAAGACTTCGGGCCAGCAGGCATTCGCATACTATTGCCGAGGCTACTTGATGTTTCGGCCAATTCCACGCCTAGAATCCACGAAATTATGGATTGTTAAAAGCAATCAAATCTATTTGGCCAGAATTTCTTTTCGCTGCCCACAAGTTAGTCTTTGTAAGCATCTTTTTGCCCGCTTACATCTGCTTTACGCAGTTCAGCAAGTTGCTTCAAAGCCTCCATTTGAACCATTGGATCGGTTGCAGTTGAGGCGATTTTTTCAAGAACAGCAATCGTATTTTCAGATGCCTTAGCATGTTGATCGAGTCGTTCTCTCTCTTGCTCGGCGTCTATTTTCATCCGCTCTTGCTTTTTTGCTTGAACCTGTTCAAACATTTCCATAGCACGTCGTTTTTTATGTTCCTTTGCTTCTAGATGAGCAGTTTGTTCAAATCTTTGTTTGTCAGAATTTAACTTACTTACCTCAAGGTCAAGTTGAGCGTCTTTGAGTTTTTCTTCTCTACTAGCATCGTTTTGAGCTTGGGCCAATTTATTATTTTGCACCCATTGTGCAAACGTAAGATTACCTTCGTTCTCTATTTTGAGGAGCTCATGTTCGAGTTCTGCCTTATGTTGTGCCTGAACTCCAACAAGGGCTAAGCGCGCATTGATTTCATGTTTCCTTTGCTCTGTTTGAATGAGATGATTTAGCTCTAATTCTTGCCGATCAGAATCGGCCTCTTTGGAAAGTGCAATCCTCTCAAGATCTTTCTCATTCTGCAACCTTTGTTCAGCGACTGTTGTGCTCCATATGACATGAATACCCCTATGTTGAAGTCCATATTCATCAAAAGATGTTCGTAATTCGGATTTGAGATGGAAACACAGGTCTTCATTGACTTCAATGGTTCTCATCCCTTCTGAATTCATTTCTTTCAAGAAACTAATTGTTTTTGACTGAACGATTGAAGTGAGCTCTTTTGCGATATCACTCGCATGCACCGAAACAACACCCTTCGCAGGAAATGTAAGTAGTCGAGGAGCAGATTCACGAGTGATCTCGACCTTCATTGACACAAGACAATTTATCTCATCTCCTTGGTTTGAATGCCCTCTTACTTGCACCATGATCTGATGAGGTCCGGTAAAGCAGAACATGAACGATCGTTGTGGATTTTGCTTTCCAAACAACTTCCCAATCATTCCGACCTGTGGATTTACTTCCATGTGTTGTTGTGATACCGAGCCAACAACCTTTCCGTTCTCAAGAACGACACATATTTCGTTTGGTTTCAATGTCACTTCAGCCTGTATAGGGACCTTGCTAGCAAGCATGTATTGGGCAATTACTGTTGGGTTTTCTCTCCATCTAAAATGCATATCATTCACCGTTTTGTTAATCCATCAATGAACATATTTCTTTCTAAAAATCTGTTCCTGCATCGAGTTATTGATTGGTTCCACTCAGAGATTAATCCTATCAAGACATCTTCGTTAACGGAAACAAATTTTTCAGCGACCGCATTTACTAACCGAGTGCAATCAACCATTGACTGGAGAGTTTCACTGTCGTGCTTCACCAATTTCTTAATCGCTTTTGACTTCAATTTACCGATTCCAGAATGGCTTGATACATTTGATCCAGATATTGAGAATTGGATTTCTCGTTGGAATATATGGAGGGTATCAATGATGCTGGAAAGAACCTTTCTTGCGGATTTATATTCCGCAGTATGGGCATCTGTTTGCAGTTTTTCAGCATGACGAGCCAACATCTCGCACCTTCTACCGAGTTCTGCCCTCAGAGCATCGTCAGATTTCATGAACCGTCCTTTGTCATAACCGTCGTAAACTAACGAAGTGATTTGAGGTAAAAGTGCCCGAACAGCTTGTATGGCCATAGCGGTTTGACCTATTTCCACATAAACACCTAGATAGTGAATAGAACACTTCTATTTGAAATTATTTAGTATAACAAACGAAAGAGGGTAACGAATTTTTCAAAAACTCGCCATCGAAGGGTTGGTTAATCTGGACGGTATACGTGTTCTATGGCAGATAAGATACTAAGCCCAGATGGGAAATTCATGTGGACTGGATCCGAGTGGATTCCTGCTCCGCCAAGTACGCCCGAGCAACCTCCTCCAAACACACTTAGCATGCAAGACTCAGTAATGAGTGGCGACATCGTTCACAACACTACGATTAACAATGATGTAACAGCCGTAACATCTGCAGTTATTGAAGCCCTAAATCACCTCGGCGTCCTCAACCAAGAAGATCGGGCCCCTGCTCCTGTTACGCTTGTGGAACCTGTTGAATTACCAGCATCTTTCCAACTTGGAGATCATGTTGAATACCACAGCCCCACGAATCAACGCTGGCTAGATCGCTGCCAGGTGATTGGAATTAATCCGGATGGAACGTACAAAATCGAAGTTCCATATGACGATGTCACCCAAATCAAGCCAGCAGTCGTCATTGGAACCTCTCCAGGAACAATACGTCCAGCGACCCCTCCTTACAATACAGGCGACAAGGTGCTGGTAGATTGGAAAAGCTATGGCACTTACTACCCTGGGAAAATTGCTGCTGAATACGAGGACCATACATTTTTGATTCATTTCGACGATGGGGACGTCGAGGATAAAGTCGAATGGAATCGGATTGAAAAACAAGTTGATAATTCCATTGAAGTTCAAGAGTATGTTGAGCGGTTGTCAGAAGCAGAACATGATTTAATTGAAGCGTTTAAGGTATTCGATAATGATAATTCTGGAACCATTTCTGCGGCTGAATATTTTACACTCTTGACAGAGCAAGGAGACAATCCACTTTCTGCTGAAGACGTAATGAATGAATTTCAAGAGTTAGGAATTACAGAAAATTCAGAAATCGATTATCGGGAACTCGCTAAATATTTGGTTGGTTCGGAAAATGCTACAAATGCCTCCCAAGTGAAACCCGAGGTCATTATTCGAGATGCAGAAATTCTAGATGGCCGGCTTAGCGGTCACGCTTACGCACATCCAAAACTTGGTGAAGGCCCAATCAGGAGTAGCGATATTGTTGCAATTAACTACGACGAGCGAGCGACAGCGCATATCGAAACTAGAAACACACTTTATGTCGTTGGACCAACGGGTTGGAAGGAGATACCACCTGATCACCCCTTTAACGATGTAAATAACCAGTTTTACACAGTCCAAGGCGCCGGGACACCGAAATGTAATGGCACATTTCTTCCTGCTACTGAGTTTGACGGCGTTCTTAGTTACATTAACGGAGACGTCTTGCTCCTTAGGTGGAAAATGGGCAATGGAGATCAATGGTGGTATTTGGCCGACCGCAACAGTCTTGACAGCAAACGAGGAGATTATTATCGAGTCAGATCGTCATCCGATACTCCACCAAGTACAGGGTGGGTCAGCGACGATCAAACCGAAGGTGCGGAGCCGTATCCAACTGTGGGCATGACTGGAAACCGAGCGGCTAACAATTCATTGTTCGCTGGCCAACAAGTAAAGGTTGAATGGAACGGAAGTTGGTGGGATGCTTTAGTAAGAGAAATAGATGGGGAAAAGTACCTTATTCACTATGTTGGGTTTGATTCTAGTTGGGACGAATGGGTTCATTTGAATCGAATCAAAACCACATCTTCATGAATCAATTAGTATGTCGAATTCATCTTGATTTTCCTTTTGTTTTAGTTTCTCTAAACAAGGTTTCATCCAATATCTCCACCCGAGGCAAGCAAATATGATTGCAGTTACAACATCCCAAATGTAATGCTGCTTAATGATCATTGTCGATGCGACTAAGAGAAGCCAACAAATCAACAATGCAAAGTGAAGCACCCGAGTTCGAGTTGAATCAGGTGGGAACCAATATCGTAAAACAAAGACAACTTGCATACTCTGAACAATGTGAAGAGAAGGCCAAGAATTCCACGGAGTATCAATAACATGCATCATTACGAACAAAGGCTCCCAAACAGTTCCTTCTGTATCCACGACGAGATGACGTAAATCGATTTCAACCGGGAGGAGGAAGAAAATAACGAAAACAATCCAACAAGAAATTAACATCATTTGATGAAAAATGACATTCTGCCTCAACATAATTTCATTCCTACACCCCAACCATGCAGATATGGGGTAATAGAGGTACAGCGTTAGATAGGGGATAATCATCCATGGCCAGAAAACCATGTCGAGGTCGTATTGGGTTGATGGGTCAAATGCCGCCCAATCTCTCATCGATGTTAAACGGTTGATTATTGCATAAGGAATTGCATTGAGAAGAATCAATGTCCCGATAATGGCATATGAGATCCGTCGGCCATTCAAGGTTGAACGCTTCTTCCAGTGAGAGCGCCAAATCTTCCAAGGTCGCGACCCCCATGTCATGGACATTATTTGTGGTCAAATACCTGAGACTGTAAATATTCTGCATAGAATCAGACACTACAATGCCTGTTCTTTCCAAGAACTAATCTGGCCAGTGAAAGCACTCATCGCTACCGTTAATGGGCTTGCAAGATACAATTTTCCTGGCCCAGAACGGCCTTGGAAGTTACGATTGATTGCCGAGACAGTCACTTGATCAGGGGTCATAGAAACACCAGGGCCTGCGCCAATGCAAGCGCCACATCCAGGGTCGATTAGATTGACTCCTACATCGAGGAAAAGCTGATGCCAACCCTTTGAAACTGCAACGTCCTTGACAATTCCAGAACCATACTGAATGTAAAATTCTACACCATCTCGAACGGTGAGTCCAGAATCTTTCGCAGCCTGACAGACTTGAGCATAATAGGCAATATCGTCTATTTTTCCTGCAGTACAAGAGCCGCCATAGGCGATATCTATTGACACATCACCGAGTTCGTCGACGTATGCACCATTTGTTGGATCGCTTGGAATTCCTTTGTCAGGATCTCCAGGGTGTGCAACCATAGGACGTATTGAAGAGAGGTCGATATGATGGACTCCTCCATGGTACACAGCGCCTTCATCGGGTGCAACTGCGCGTTGCCTTTGTTGAATCATATTCAGATGAGGCATTTGGGTTTCCATCCAGTGGAAGAGAACATCATCTGCTTCACATATACCAGTTCTTGCAGAGCATTCAGTAGCCATGTTGCACAATGTCGCCCGTTCATCTGCTGAAAGAGAGGCTAAGCCAGGCCCACCAAATTCCATTGATCGATTCAACGTTAGTTCTTTGCGAGCATGATCTGCAAGGATGAAGAGAATGACATCTTTTGCAGTACACCCTTCGTTTAACGCTCCTGAAAGCTCGAAACGGATTGATTCTGGAACTTTAACGAATGTAAATCCAGCAGAAACAAGATTGGCATATTCAGTTGCTCCAACTCCCCAAGTCAATGCATTCGATGCGCCGCCCATGCAGGTGTGAGAATCTGTGGCTTGGATGAAATCTGACACTTCAATGAATTCCTCGCGGGCGACTTGGTGACAAATTCCCGGTGATACGCCATCAACAGCAGAGTAATCGCGTACCCCTGTGTGCTTTTGGAATTCGTTTTGAAGTCTTCGTAAAGTTTCGACCTTGTCCATAAATGGAACGAATTTTGGATTGTGATGTGCGTACAAGAGATGATCTTCAAAGACACCGAATTTCTTTGGATTCATGAGTTGGTAATCTCCCCCATATGTTTCTTGCAAGAATGTATGCACTTGGGCTGTGGTAAATTCATGAGAATATCCCCCCTGGACTTGTGCAATAACAGGGTCATCTGGTTGAACACACGCCCCATCTGGTTGTCCAACAAGGTTGCGGGCTATGATTTTCTCAGCCATGGTCATTGGTCGTTGTTCACTGGATAATTCTGGTAAGGAGAGCCGGCCCTCCTTCAATCCCTTTGAAAATTCAAACAATCCCCCGGCCTCAAGAATAAGCGCTGTTACATCGTCATATTGCTCAGTGAATTCCTTCAGTTGAAGAGTTTCACCGTTCTGGAGTCGCTGAAGCATCTCATGATTGCCCATTAATTGTCCAAGATTGATGTTGTTTCTCTCATGTATTGGTGCAAAGGATGCTGCAATTACGATTCGAATACCCGCCCAACGTTCACATTGAGCTGCGGTTTCCCGACTCGAACCAGTACCTTTTCGTTGACCTGATACAATGACTTCGAACCCGCCATCAATTAATGCATTTTCACTGAAAACCCGAATTCCATTCTGCATGAGGCCAGCATATGCATTCTTTGCAATCATTGCAGGTTCATGATCAAAACATACCCAAGCAGGGGTCATCACATCCGTATTGATGTCGTCAAGGAGGTCTTCGACATCCAAATCTTCCATACGAAGATTAAGCCCTTCATACAACTGTTTCCGGATAAGATCGAGGTCCTTCGTAAGGAACAGGACTCTTTTACCAGCCGTCAGAGAAACTTCACTTGCCATCCCTGCCATGCACATCCCCAACTCTTCTCAGGAGGCTTTGGTGTTTAACCAATTCGTTGCATGTGCCTCTAAAATCAAAGGCTACTATGGGAAAAGGTTTAAAAAAGACATGCCAATCGTTAAAATAACTGTTTCTAAATCTACATATGAGGTGGATAATATGGATGATCAGCAAGTTGAAGATATTGTAAAGTGCCCAGAATGCGGCAGCCGAAGCCTAACGCGAGACGAAACCCGTGGTGAAGTAACCTGTGATGATTGTGGTCTTGTACTCGAAGACAACGTCATCGATCAAGGTGCAGAATGGCGTGTTTTCTCTCCTGAACAAGGAGACCAAAGAGCACGTACCGGTGCACCAATGACCGTTATGCTCCACGACAAAGGTCTGTCCACAGATATTGATTGGCAAAACAAGGATTACTCTGGAAAGACCATCAATTCCCGTTACCGTTCCCAATTCTATCGAATGCGTAAGTGGCAAAAGCGAAGCCGAGTAAGCAACGCGACAGAGCGCAACCTTGCAATGGCACTAGCCGAACTTGATCGTATGGCTAGCCGACTCGAACTTCCTAAGACAGTTCGAGAAGCAGCAGCAGTCAATTACAAGAAAGCAGTCGACAAGAGACTCATTCGTGGAAGATCAATCGAAGGAGTTGCTGCGGCATCGCTCTATGCTGCTTGCCGACAATGTGGTGTTCCAAGGACACTCGATGAAATTGGACAAGCTTCACGAACTGGCCGAAAAGAGATTGGTCGAACATACCGTTTCATGGTTCGTGAATTGAAGATGAAAATCATGCCGACCGGCCCAGAAGATTACATCTCAAGATTCTGTTCAGGACTTGGTCTCGACTCTGAAGTTGAAGCCAAGGCATATGAATTGATCAAGGCAGCTCAAGAAAAGGAATTGACAAGTGGCCGAGGACCCACAGGTATTGCAGCATCGATTATTTACATCGCTTCTGTACTATGTGGTAAGCGTAGAACACAACGTGAAGTCGCTGAAGTCGCAGGCGTTACTGAAGTTACAATTCGTAACCGTTACAAGGAATTGATTCAGAATCTGAACATTGAACTTGACATCTGATCTGAAGAGGCTTCTCGATGAGTAAGAGTCGGGATCTCATTGCGAAAGCCACATTTGAAGTGGTTGCAACGCAGATGGTTGAAGCAATGGAACGTGGGACCCTCAATTGGCCACTTCCAAACCCTCCAATAACAGATCCAGATTTTCCTGTACGAATGCCAGAGCGCGACCAAGATATCATTTCACAAGGCCTATCGATGCTTCATGCAGACGTAGGAATGTTCGATAGACATCTTCTAACAATCGTTGACCTGATTGTCCCTCACCGAATGAATCTGAGTGACGATCCGTTCGAAATACATCAAAAATGGCTTTCTCGTCGAACGAACGACGTTTCTCAACGAATGTTATTTTGTATTGCAACTGACTGGTTGGCGCAGGCATTCGAT
>CEQW01066398.1_pt1 | contig 13337 bp, 5 predicted proteins | sample 530891 | NCBI WGS metagenome assembly CEQW01 (sample SAMEA2621066, study PRJEB7988) | marine metagenome | biome: marine biome (ENVO:00000447); feature: surface water layer (ENVO:00002042); material: "saline water (ENVO:00002010), including plankton (ENVO:xxxxxxxx)" | depth 5 m
TCGAGCGAGATGAACTCTCTCCGTGGGGGCTTGAGGAAGTCGACGAAGACGGCACCCTCCGTCTTGCCAAAGAATTGCTTCCAAAGGTGTTGATCTCGGACCCCGTCGTCCAAGCCATCAAAGAGGCTGCAGAACTTATCGACAACGCATCACTCGCCGCAAATCCTGACCATCGTCCTCTCGCTGCTGGATGGATTGCTGACCGAGTGCTTAAGGTCATCCGTCATTCAAAATCCGCTGGCAGTGCCGTTGCTTACCGCCTGATTGTGGAGGGTAGCTGAACCTGGAGTTGATATCATGCAAGAAATAATTGAATCCTTTTTCCGAGAACGTAGCCTTGTGAACCATCAACTTGCATCGTACAACGATTGCATTCCGTCAACCGACAACCAACTGTCTCGAATGGAGCGAATCATTCGCAACATCCGTGTTGGAACCGATGAAGAAATCATCGATGACCTTGGAGGTTACATCAAACTCGACGTCGCCGACCAAGACATCGTTATTCGAATGAAAAACATCACACTCGGTGCTCCGAACATTCGAGAAGCAAACGGTTCATACCACAACGCATCTCCAATGGAATGTCGACTCCGAAAGTTGACCTATCAATCACCAGTTACAATCGATTTCACCATTTACCGAAACGGTGTTGCTTCCTTCCCTGAAGAAGGCGTTCAAGTTGGTGCAATACCAATTATGGTTCGATCTCGTCGATGCCACCTTCACCCAAGCCACATCGCTGATGGGCGTACGCTTGAGCCTGCAAAATCCCCCGAAGATGCTGCGCTCTTGGCCAACCTCCTTCGAGACAAGGGCGAAGATCCGCTCGACCCAGGTGGTTACTTCATCATCAACGGAACAGAGCGTGTCCTCATTTCGATGGAAGACCTCGCACCAAACCGAGTCACTGTCGAGATCAACAAGCGTACCGCAAAGCGAACTGAAGTTGCAAAGATTTTCTCGCAAAAGAACGGTATGCGCAAGCCACTCACCGTCGAAAAGCGTCGAGATGGAATGCTCATGGTCAAGGTAAGCACTGCAGGTACAACCCCTATTCCAGTCGTCCTCTTGATGCGTGCTCTTGGAATCGAAAACGACCAAGAGGTCTTCACTGCAATCTCCGGTCCACAAGAGACATTCAAGTTTATTGTTGCAAACATCAACGAAGTGAACGACAACGAAGAATTCTATGTTAAGAGTGAGCCGGAAGCCTACGAATGGTTGCAAAAGAAATTCGCAGCTGGGCAACAAAAAGAATACCGTGAAGCACGAGTAAACCAACTCCTCGACCGAGAACTTCTACCTCACTTGGGTGATCAGCCTGAAGACCGAAAGAAGAAGGCTATCTTCCTTGGACGTATCGTTCGACAAGTCCTTGAGATGGCTCTGAACGATAAGGAACCGAACGACAAGGACCACTACGCCAACAAGCGTGTTCGACTTGCAGGAGACCTCATTGAGGATCTGTTCCGTGTGTCTTCAGGACAACTCGCTCGTGACCTCAAGTATCAACTCGAGCGACATCACAACCGTAAGCGAGAACTCAAGATTACATCCTGTCTACGGCCGGATGTTCTCTCATCAAAGATTCTCCACGCCCTTGCAACAGGCAACTGGGTAGGGGGACGCTCGGGTGTCAGTCAATTGCTCGACCGAACAACCTACCTCGCATCCCTCTCTCACATGCGCAGGGTTACTTCTCCACTGGTTAGAAGCCAACCGCACTTCGAGGCCCGGGACCTTCACCCAACACAATGGGGTCGTCTCTGTCCAAACGAGACACCAGAAGGACAGAACTGTGGTCTTGTCAAGAACGCAGCACAAATGGTGGACATTTCTGAAGAAATTGACCCGCAAGAGATTCGAGAGCGGCTCGATGAGTTGGATGTATACCAACCAAAAGACTGGACCGATGGTGATCGAGTCCACGTCAACGGTGACATCTATGGTATGCACAAGAACGGAAAGAACCTCCTTTCACAATTCAAGAACAGTCGTCGCCGTGGTACGATTCCTTCAGAGGTTTGCATTCGCCACGACACTGAAAACCGTGACATCTTCATCAACACCGACAAGGGCCGAATCCTTCGTCCTTTGTTGATCCTTTACGATGGTGCACCTCGTCTTGAGAACAGTCACTTGACCAGTCTCGCTGATGGAAACATCACCTTCCGTGACCTGGTCATCGATGGAATCGTTGAATGGGTCGATGCTGAGGAAGAAGAAGACCTCTACATCGCTCCTCGTCCGTTCGTTCTACCAGAGACGGTGCCTGAGGGCCCATTCGCTGGACGACCAGTCATTCACGAGAACATCCGATGGATTAACCTCGGTGAACCTGGTGTTGATTCTGCTTCCATTGAAGCGGAAGTTCGAATGCCAAACGGTTCGATTGAGATTGCAAAGTTCGATGTTCCGTTGCTCTACAATTCCGAGCACACACACGTCGAAATTGATCCACAACTCGTTCTCGGTGTTTGTGCATCTCTCATCCCTTACCCCGAGCACAACTCAACCCCTCGTGTTACCGGTGGTACTGCGATGGTCAAGCAATCACTTGGTCTCCCAAGTGCGAACTACCGTCTGCGACCAGATACACGTGCTCACATCCTACACTACCCTCACCGATCGATCGTTCGAACCGATGCCATGCGCACCACAAACTTCGATGAGCGACCTGGTGGACAGAACTTCATCGTTGCAATCATGTCTCTTCATGGATACAACATGCAAGACGCTGTTATCATGAACCGAGCATCCGTTGACCGTGGGCTTGGTCGTTCAACCTTCAACCGAACCTACAACGCTGAGCGACGACGATTCCCAGGTGGCCAAGTTGAGGAAATCGAGAAGCCAGGAAACAAGTTGACTGAAGTCAAAGGATTGAAGCCAGCAGAAGCTTACTTCCATCTCGAAGATGATGGGTTGCCACGTCCAGAAACCTACCTCGAGGGCGGCGATGTTCTCGTTGGTAAGACCAGCCCTCCACGATTCCTCGAAGAATCCAACAGCGGGGCTTTCCTGATGGCACAAGAGCGTCGAGAATCCTCCATGCTCGTTCGCCATGGTGAAAAGGGATGGGTTGACAACGTTTACGTCACAGAATCCGACAACTCCGGTCGTTTGGTTCGTGTCATGGTCCGAAGCCATAAGGTCCCAGAAGTTGGCGACAAGTTCGCTTCTCGCCACGGACAAAAAGGTGTTATCGGCCGACTTGTTGAGCCAGAAGACATGCCGTTCACTCAAGACGGTGTTGTTCCTGACCTGATCATCAATCCACACGCTATTCCATCACGAATGACAGTTGCTCACGTTTTGGAAATGATTGGTGGAAAGGTCGGTGCCATGGAAGGTCGTCGAATCGACGGTACTGCATTCCGTGGAGAAAAAGAAAGCAGTCTGCGTGACGGTTTGGTCCGCAACGGGCTTGCTCACACAGGCCGTGAAACAATGATCAACGGTGAAACTGGAGATGCGTATCCAGCGGATATCTTCGTTGGCTGCATTTACTACCAACGACTTCACCACCTCGTCAGTTCGAAGATTCACGCCCGTTCACGAGGTCGTGTTCAAATCCTTACACGTCAACCGACCGAAGGTCGTGCACGACAAGGTGGTTTGCGATTCGGTGAAATGGAACGTGACTGTCTCATTGCACATGGTGCTTCGATGGTCATCAAAGACCGTCTCCTTGACGAGTCTGACGGTATCGACATGTTCGTTTGTGCTCAATCGGGACACATTGCATGGTACGACCCGAAGCGCCGAACCTATGTTAGCCCCGTTCATGGTGACGGTGCTGAAGTGTACAAGGTACAAACATCCTATGCATTCAAACTCCTGCTCGACGAAATGAAGAGTCTTGGGGTTGCCATGCGACTTGAACTGGAGGACCGAAGATGAGCCGAAAAACCACATTGATTCCAAAGCGAATTGCGCAGATCCGTTTCAGTTTGATGGATCCTGTTGAAATCCGAAAGATGTCGTCTGTTGAGGTCAAAACTCCAGACACCTACAAGGACGATGGTCACGCGTACCGTCAAGGTTTGATGGACCCACACATGGGTGTTATCGAACCCGGTTTGGTCTGTCCAACGGACAACTGCAAGTACGACGAATCGCCAGGACATTTCGGACACATTCAACTTGAGTTGCCGGTCATTCACATTGGGTTCGTTAACCTGATCAAGACAGCACTCAAGTCGACTTGTAAGGCCTGCAGCAAAGTGCTTCTTCACTCTGCAAAGGAGACACACCCTTCAAACCCTGAGCTTTCTGAGCAAGATTACTACCGCTCTCGAATCAAGGACATCATCACCAAGCACGGTGTTGGTTCCACGGAATTCTCGAGCATCATCAAAGAAGTTGAGAAGGTTGCATCCAGCAAGAATCGAAGAACTTGTATGCACTGTGGTGAAACACAAGGCGAAATCCGACTCGACAAGCCGACCACCTTCAAAGAGAAGACCGAAAATGTTGGAACTGGTGGCAAGGAAACCGAGCGAAAGATGAACCCTCGTGATGTTCGTGAGTGGCTTGCAAGTATTCCTGATGAGCACTTGATTTTCATCGGAATGGACAAACAAAACCGCCCAGAATGGACTGTTCTCAAGGTCCTACCGGTTCCACCAATTACCGTTCGACCATCGATTACCCTCGATAGTGGTGACCGCTCCGAGGACGATTTGACGCACAAGCTGGTTGACGTTTTGCGTATCAACCAACGACTGCAGGAGAACCGTGACTCTGGTGCACCGCAATTGATCGTCGAAGATTTGTGGGAATTGTTGCAATATCACGTAACAACATACTTTGACAATCAAACCTCTGGAGTTCCGCCTGCACGTCACCGTTCAGGTCGTACACTCAAGACGTTGACGCAACGATTGAAGGGTAAGGAAGGACGATTCCGCTCCAATCTCTCCGGAAAGCGTGTCAACTTCTGTGCACGTTCTGTCATCTCCCCCGACCCATACCTCGGCGTCAACGAAGTTGGTGTCCCTGTCAAGGTTGCGAAGGAATTGACTGTACCAATTCGTGTTACTCTCCGAAACCGTGAGCAAATGCGACAAATGATTCTGCGCGGACCAGAAGTTCACCCAGGTGTCAACTACATCGTTCGTGGTGACGGACGTCGTGTACGTATCAACCCGCGAAGCCGCCTCATCAATGCTGGATTCCGATGTCACAACCCTGAGTGTGAATCAGAAAACACCCTCCGGTATGATTTGGATTCCGTTCTTCCTTCACCAAACTTCCTGCCAGGAATGGTCGTTCGTCCGCTCATTAACCGTGTAGAGGGTAGTGATTTGACTGAAACTTCGTACATTGTTGACGATGAAGAAACACTCCGAAACCTCCGCGGTGAAGACGAGCATGGTCATCCTCTACCTGAAGATGACCCCAGAGCAGTTCTTCACTACCGATGGATGCATGAACTTGCTCAGGCCGACAATCCAGATCCTGAACCATTCCCAGAGCATCTCGAAATTTGCTGTCCACATTGTGGTAGCCCTGCTGATGACTACGGCATGCCAACACCAGTCGAAGACCGACTCTCAACCGTAGACATTCGTGGAAATCCAAAGCCAGGTATGCAAGTTGAGCGCCACCTTATCGACGGCGATGTTGCAATCTTCAACCGACAACCATCACTGCACCGAATGTCAATGATGGTCCACGAAGTGCGAGTTATGGAAGGACATACGTTCCGATTCAACCTCGCAGTTTGTACTCCGTACAACGCTGACTTCGACGGTGATGAGATGAACCTTCACGTGATTCAGTCTGAAGAAGCACGTGCTGAAGCAAAGATTCTGATGCGTGTGCAAGAGCACATCCTCACACCTCGTTACGGTGGTGCAGTCATCGGTGGTATCCACGATCACATTTCTGGTGCCTATTTGCTTTCACGACCTGGAACATTGGTTTCAAAGGCCCATGGATTGGAAATGCTTGGAAGCATTGCCTACACGGGTGAACTTCCGGAGATTGTCAAGGACGAGAATGGCAATGAGGCATTCCGTGGTCAAGATTTGATTTCCTTGATCGTTCCTGATAACATCAACCTCCACTTCATGTCACGAAGTCGAGACGAAGTTCACGTCAAGGACGGTAATGTCGTTGGAACACTCGACAAGCGTGCTATTGGTGCAGAAGATGGACGTCTTCTTGATGCAATTGTACAAAGCAACGGTTCAGAGAAGGGTGCCCAATTCCTAAACGAATTCACTCGATTGTCCATCGCTGCTTGTACCTCTCTTGGATTTACAACCGGAATTGATGACGAAGATTTGAGCAGTGAAGCGCTTGAAGCGATCGATGAAGCCAACGCTGCTGCTCGAGCACTCGTAGAAGAAGAACTTGAGCGCTTTGAAGCTGCAAAGGGTGATTCTCGAAAGTACGAGCCACGACCTGGCCGAACCATGCGAGAAACCCTTGAAGAAAACATCATGGTTATGCTCGACGAAGGAAAGCAAGCTGCTGGTGACGTTGCAAAGAACGAGTTGAATCAATCTGGTTCCACCAACGCTGCGGTCAACATGGCGATTTCTGGTGCCCGTGGTTCAATGGACAACCTCAACATGATGGCAGGTTCAATCGGCCAAGCAAAGGTCCGTGGAAAGCGTCTCGAGCGTGGGTACAACGACCGTGTTCTACCTCACTTCAAGCGCGGAGGACGCGGTGCACAAGACCGTGGATTCATCTCGGGATCGTTCAAGCGTGGTCTTGAGCCAACGGAGTTCTTTATGCTCTCCGTATCCGGTCGTGAGTCTCTTGTCGATACTGCGGTTCGTACGTCCAAGTCTGGTTACATGCAACGACGTTTGATCAACGCTATGGATGACCTAAAGGTCTTCAATGATGATATGCTCTCCGTTCGTAACACTGCAAACCGAATCATCCAATTCTCCTATGGTGAGGATGGAATCGATCCAAGCCGTGGTGTCCACGGTGCAGCCTTCAACATCGATGTTATCATCGACGGTGCCCTTGGCACCGATGGTGGATCAAAGATTACTCGAGAAAGCATCGAGCGTGAGGAAACCGAAGAGGATCTTGGCGCATGGGATGATGTCGAAGAATTCCACGACGGAGGTGATGTCTGATGGTCGTTAAGAGTGCAACGAAGAAGAAGCTCATGGATTTGGGTATTGCAGAAAACTTTGCCCATACGCTTGCGAACGACCGAAAGTGGGACGATGTGAAGGTCCTATCTGCTCAAGATATTGCGCAAGTTTGCGAAACCGATTCCGAAACGGCTGGTTCAATTCGAGACACCATCGAGGGGGCGCTCAAGAAGAACCGGGCTGCTGGTTCAGAAGCAACCGGACCGACAACGAACGTTCGCTTGAAGCGCCGTGTTGGAACACGAACCCGTTCTCGTGCCAAGACAGCCGCCGATCTCGAAGTCTACAACTTTGAGTCAAAACTTCGCTCGTTCGATGACGAACTTGCTGATGACCCCGTTTACAAGTCGCTCAAGGCAGCGGTTGATGACCTCGGAACAAATCGGTTTAGTGATAAGATTCTTCATGATATGACGGTCGCTATCCATGACAGAAACATGAAGAAACTGACCAAGAAGCAAGCGACAACCGTCGTCGCTGATGCATTTGCCGCACTGGACAAGGCAAGCATCGACCCGTTCGAAGCGGCAGGAATTATCACTGCTCAATCGATTGGTGAGCCAGGTACACAAATGACAATGCGTACGTTCCACTATGCGGGTGTTGCTACGGTCAACGTTACTCAAGGTCTTCCTCGTATTATCGAGATTGTTGACGCACGAAAGGTTCCAAGCACACCAACCATGATCATCCGTTTGAAGGACGACAAGAAGAATTCTGGTGACGAGGCTCGGAAACTTGCAGCGGCACTCGAAGTGACAACAACATTCAACATTTCGAACATCGAAACAGACGTTGCACAGCGACGTTTGGTCCTAAAACTCAACAAAGGCCAATTGAAGCAAAAGAACATGACTGGAATGGAAGTCAAAGATAAACTCGAACGTGCACTCCGAACGCTCGTTCAAGTGGACAAGGAGAAGAATCCTGGAGTTTTGACCATTATTCCTGGTGTTTCAAGTGAAGAAGATCTTGCTGACTTGCAAGAAAACCCACCCTCGTACACCATGCTGCTTCAACTTGAAGAAAAGATTCGAGACCTTCGCTTGAAGGGTGTTCCTGGTATCGAGCGTGCAAACGTTCAATTTGACGATAAAGAAGGTGAATACTACCTCTCAACCATTGGTTCAAACCTATCTCGTGTAAGCGAAATCGAAACCATTGATCGATCACGAACGTACACCAACAACATCATCGAAGTGTTCGATTACCTTGGTATCGAAGCTGCACGTCAAGCCATCATCAACGAACTTGAGTCAACCCTACTCAGTGCTCGTTTGGAAGTCGACGTCCGCCATCTTCTGATGGTTGCTGACGTCATGACCTCTGAAGGTGAAGTACGAGCCATCGGTCGACACGGTGTTTCAGGAACCAAGCACAGTATCCTTGCTCGTGCTGCGTTCGAAGTCACTGTTAATCACCTGCTGAAGGCAGGTATCATCGGCGAAACAGACCGTCTCACCGGTGTTGCAGAAAACATCATTGTTGGACAACCAATCTCCCTTGGTACGGGTAGCGTTGAGTTGTTCTACATCCCAGAGGAATAATTCCAACCATGAGAAACACATGTGGAGTATGGAGGAAATAATATGGATCTAAGCCGACAACTGAAAACTGCAATTGCAACTGGTAGCCTACTGTTTGGACAACGTCAGACGCTTGATGCGTGTGCTCGAGGAGACGCCCGACTCGTTCTTCTCGCTGCGAACTGTCAACCCGAATACATCAATGATTTGCGAGCACGTCACCCCGAAGTGACGCTCCACCAAGCACCCATCGTTAATCGAGAACTTGGTGTAGCCTGTGGTAAGCCATTCAGTATTTCGACGATTTGTGTTCTTGATGCTGGCGACAGTGACTTGCTGCAACTTGATGACAACATTGCTTGAAACAGCGGCACACCAAATGAAAGGCTTGATGTCTGTTAAGGGCATAGCCATGTCATGCGCACACGCTCAAACGCACCTTTAGCAGTCTTTCTGACAACACTCATGGTCTGTTCTGTGATTGTTCCGCAGTTCTCAGATGTTGAATCAAACGCTGATGTTCTCGTCGAAGAGCATGAAATGTTCCCTACATCTGGCCGTTCCTCTCCTGCATCAATACTGACCTCGGGTTCCGGTCAAGCCAATGAAGATGGCGAGCACATCGCAGCCCTACCAAATGGCGGATGGGTTGTAGGAATGTCCGAATGGACGAACTCAACATTGTCCTATGGCACCCATACTCTTTCGCCTACAAGCCCATACAATTCCATTGGATTGGGTGAATTTTACCTCGCAATGTTTGATGATCAAGGATCGTGGACCGGATTCATCAGTGCAGACCACAGCAACGTTGGCAAGAACGGTGCTTTTTCGGTTCTAACGGATGTTGCAATTGGTGTCGCAGGTGAGATTTTCGTTGCGGGATATTTCTATGGAGAGATTGCCTTTGGCCCACCTGGTCCGAATACCCTCATCAGCAACCTCAATTCTGGTTACCACGAGGAAGGCTTTGTCGCAAAGGCCGACCCAATGGGCAATTGGATGTGGGCGAGCAGTTTCTCAACTTTGGTCAATGGGACCGGAGAATTCAGCAGAACCACTGCATTGGCCGTCGACATGATGGGCAACCTCTTCGTAACTGGTGAATTTACCGGAGAAACCGACTTTGGCGGTCTTAGCATCAATGCAACCAGCCAAGATATCTATCTCGCCAAGTTTGATGGGAATATGGGAACTCTTGATTGGGTAATCAATGGAGGCGGTATTGGAACAGATCGAGTTTTCGATATCGCATTGATGCCGAATGGTGGCGCAAAACTGGCCACGATTACCGATGGTTTGTCCCAATGGGGTACAAACACATACATTGCGAATGGTCAAATCGATGCTGTGCTTGTTGATATCGATCCAAATGGTGCTCCAATGAGTACCACAGGTATCGGAACCAGTGGTCAAATTACAGCCATATTGAAACTCCATGTTGATGGCGGTGGCGACACCTACATGGCGGGAACATTTGATGGAACGATTACCAGCGGTGGATGGACTGCAACGTCAAGTTACGGAGGAAACGATATCTTCGTCGCAAAGACTGCGAGCAACCAAGCCAACAGCTGGGCGTTGGTATCAGGTACCAGTGCTTTCGATGAACCTCAAGGGCTTGCAGTAACATCCACTGGGAGTGTTGTCTTCGGTGGCTATCTGACCTCCACATTTACCGCAGGTTCCAAGTCAATATCAAATTCGAACCACGATGGATTTGTTGTCGGTCTCTCAAATTCTGGTTCTGTTAATTGGATCGAAAAGATTGGAGGTTCTCAGTATGACTACGTATGGTCAATGGCCGTCAACGACAGTGATTATGTCGGTGCAACAGGTTCGTTCTCAGGTACCATGAACCACAAGGGTACGTCACTGACTGCTTCGAGCAACACTCGCGACCTGTACGCTTGGGTCTTTGATCCCTCCAACTTAATTGACACCGATGGCGATGGTGTCCTTGATTCAGCTCCGGACAATTGTCCAACCGTATCAAATTCAGACCAAGCAAACACGGACGGTGATTCAGAGGGTGATGCTTGTGATTCCGACGATGATAACGATGGTTTGACGGACAACTTCCCAGACAACTGTCCTCGAAATGGGGAGTTCAATTGGACCAGTTCCAGAGACTTCAATGACCCTGCATCGTCAACCGACTGGGACAACGACGGCTGCAAGGACGATACGTCTGAAGACACAGATGACGACAATGATGGCGTTCTCGATGTAGATGATTCATGCCCACGAACAACCTACTCCCCACCACGACCAACGTGGATTTCGGATTCAACTACAGACATTGATGGCGATGGTTGCCGAGATTCTGATGAGGACCTAGACGACGATGGTGACGGATTCGAAGATGCCGCTGACGATTGTCCAACCGTAGTTGGTACGTCCACACTTGGTACAGAAGGCTGCATTGATTCCGACGGCGACATGTGGTCTGATACGAGTGACGATTGTCCACTCGAAGCTGGGAACTCAACCGAAGGTGGGTTGAATGCTTGTCCAGATTTGGACGGTGATGGTTGGGCTGATACGATTGACGACATGCCAATGGACCCAACCGTTTGGAGCGACTCTGATGACGATGGATACGGAGACAACCTCGGTAGTACTCCTGCCGATGCTTGTCCTGATACACCGGGTACGTCCACAGTTGACCGGTACGGTTGCGTCGATGCAGATGGAGATGGATATTCGACTCCAACACAAGGTTGGGGTGTTGACAGTGGTGCTGATGCGTTCCCAAGTGATTCCAGCCAATGGGGAGACTTCGATGAGGATGGCTTCGGCGATAACTACGGAAATGCATCATGGATTGACCGACCCGAGAATTGGGTTGGTGTTTTCATTGATGGTGCTCAAGATCAAGACGCTTGCCCAATGCAACCAGGAACAAGTTGGCAAAACGGCATCTTAGGCTGCCCTGACTCGGACGGCGATGGATGGTGGGATGTTCAAGATGCCTTCCCAACCGAAGCATCGCAATGGTCCGATGTTGATGGCGACGGCTACGGCGACAACGAGAGTGGGGTTGATGCTGATGCTTGTCCAAACATTGGTGGAAACTCAACAGTTGATCGTCTCGGCTGTATCGATACCGATGGTGATGGACGATCCGACCCCGAATTAAGTTGGACTGTAGTCAATGGCGCTGATGAGTTCCGTCTCGATCCCACGCAATGGTTTGATACTGATGCAGATGGTTACGGTGATGAAATCGATGGATTCGAAGGCGATCAATGCCCAGATGTATACGGTCTCTCCTTCAACGATCGATTCGGCTGTCCCGATACGGATCGTGATGGCTGGTCAGACCCAGATGCGAATTGGACGTTGGATGATGGAGCTGATGCTTACATTAACGATCCATTGACAAACATCTTTGTTGAACCTGTTGTGGTTGAAAGTGAGGAAGAGAGCTTCTTTACGAGCCCACTTATGCTTGTCGTTTATGGAATTGCAATCCTTGTTCTTGCTGGATTGGCGTTCATGATGACTCGCGGTAAGAAGGAACCAGCGATGGACCACTTCAATCAGATTGGAATGCAACAACCGATGATGCAGCAGCAAGTGACCGTACCCGTCGCTCAGGCGAATCCGTATCAGCAACCCGTTCAAACGCAGACCTATGCTCAGGCGGTTGCTCCACCTCCAGTGGTTCAGCCCGATCCAGCAATGGAGTACTACAATGGATTGCTTTCGCAAGGATACACGCCTGAACAAGCATCAATGTACACCAAGCAATACTTCCCTCAGTTCAATCACTGAGGTTATTGCTTAGGCGTTGTTGCATTGGGTACGGTTCAATATGGCCCACTGTGAACCCACGTAATCAGTTATTCTGAACATGAGGCTGTTTAGCATAACCCATGTATAAAGTTGGAATTCACTTATCCACATCACTAGTTCACTCATTTTCATGCCTATGTTGTCATTAGCATTCACCTGAGGAGACTACTCAGATTCAATTTCCTCGATTTTGGTGCGCAGAGTCACAAGGAAAAGTAAGACTCCGGAGAGAATGGAAATAACACCGAGTGTGGCGGCGATACTTTCGTTACCAACTGAAGATACAGCGCTAGGAATCCAAAATCCGATTACAATAAAAACAGGACTAATCATGCGAAGACCCCATTTTCCCGCAGTTGAGGGGGGCCTTTGTTGACTCATGGCTTGACGCCTAGCGTTGACGCGTAGACCCCACTTTTCCTCAGTTGAGAGACCCTGAATCGACGCAGTTTGTACATTTGGAATCTCTTTTTTTGTATTTGTTACATAAGTCAACATAGTTGAGAAAACCGACAATACGATGAAAATTGGTCCACCCACAATACAAAGGAACGGTATGAGATATACCGGGGACATACCAGATCCCGCTTCCCCCCCAATAATGCTAAAACCCCAAATAGCGAGGACGAGTATTCCACCAAGAAAAACAACAAGTCCGGCTTGGTTTGGTGAATTATTGGGCTGTTCATTCACTGTTTGCTGAACAGGAACTGGTGGCTTCATTTCAGGCTCCACATATACACCCAATGAATCGAGGTATAATTGCGTACTCTCCTCATAGTTTGGAAATGAATCTGTATACAAGGGGGGCGGTTGTAGTCGTATACAGCCACAACCGTAGGGACGAATAGGACGGACTGCGAACCCTCGTAGACGG
>CEQW01016633.1_pt1 | contig 13231 bp, 15 predicted proteins | sample 530891 | NCBI WGS metagenome assembly CEQW01 (sample SAMEA2621066, study PRJEB7988) | marine metagenome | biome: marine biome (ENVO:00000447); feature: surface water layer (ENVO:00002042); material: "saline water (ENVO:00002010), including plankton (ENVO:xxxxxxxx)" | depth 5 m
TTAGAATTTTACTTGGTCGTAAATCTAATCGTTGGGATCAGCATACTGATACTAGGATGTTAATGTCAGGAAATTAAAATTAAAAAAAGCCCCCCCGGAGGCCGAAACCTCCGGAGGGGCAGTTATATTCCGCGGAATATATTAGTTCATAATTCAGCTATTCGTCTTGTGAACTTCACTCGACGTCAACGATTGTAGTGTCAAGGGTTGTTCCCTCTCTGCTGTTCAATACGTTGATGGTAACAGTGCATGTGTTTGTGCAATCGGTGTCTACAGTAACTGCTTCACCAACATTCCAGGATTGGTCTGTTTCGGTGGTTGACCAGCAGTTAACGCTGTGGGTTCCGCCGTTTCCATCATCTGTACCGCATTCTGGTACAGTTGTGGATGCTTCACCGTTTACGCTTGCTTTGATGGTTATGGATGCCCAACCTAGGTCGGATCCACTGTCCATAGTCATTATTACTCCGCCGTCGTTACCTGGTGCATCTGCGCCACTGAAAGTGTATAGCTCTAGGCTACCGTCAGTGTTGCTTTCTGCTAGGTTAGCAGCCCATACGTATAGTACACCTGCTAGAACCACAGTGATCGCAACCATTAGGATAGTTGCAATGACTGGGCTTACTGCTTCATCATTTCTTGTTTCGTTCTTCATATTTTTGTCCTCCATACCCGTAGCCGGGTGTATTCCTCCCACCAACGGCGCCATATTTAATCATAGTGCCGGTCAAACTCGAAAAATAGCGTAAAAACCGCGCCACTGCGCGAAAGTTGTCTGAATCGAAGTTGGGCTCCGAGTGGTACAAACGGTTTGTAAACTACCAAAAAATAACATTTGGTATTTGGTGAAAAAGAGGTGAACGGGTGAGAGTAACGCAGAGGGGATGGGATGCACTCAACAGAACTCAAACAGCCCGTTCATATCTCCCGATGCACTCACAGTTTATATTGGTCACGGATAAAAAAAAAGAAAAACCCATTTTCCGGTATAAATTAACCGATTAATACAATTATTCCACTGTTAATATTTCTGGGCCACCTGCAGTGACATATGCAGTGTGTTCAAATTGGCAGATGTTACCACCATCTGCACAAGCGAGTACATGATATGTTTCTAGGAATCTGATGCTAATTAATTTCTTAACAAGTGCGTTCCATTTACTCTGTCGACTAGCCTCATCTGCTTCAGGGAACGGCTTTTCTAACATTGGAAACGCCCAGCGTTCGGCAAATGGCAAGGTCGAATATCGCTCTTCTAAGTTGCGGGCTAATTGAGCTCCTAGCGGTTTTAATTGACCTTTTGACCTAGCTTTTCGCGAGGTAGTAATTCCCGTCAAACGGTAAATATTGGAAGAATTTGGCTTGCCAATATTTTTGATCATACCGCTACTACCTGTGGTGTTAAATGGCTCAATAGCATAAACACCGCCTTCTTCCACGACTCCTTTGAATCCTCGGTTATCAGGCCCACACGCATAAGATGGTACAGAAACACCAGAGTGTAATTCCCACGGCTTTAGTTGATGGCCACATAAATTTCGAATTGGCTGAAATCCAGCATCAATTGAAGGTTGAGCCGCTGCTGCTCCAACTTTGTACCATGGGGTTCCGGGGTGTAGCATTTCTATTGCTGCATCTCGGGCTTCCTTCGCCGCTTTAATCTGTTCAGTGTGGTTATTTGTATTGCCTACTTCGATAGTTAATGCATTATCTCCAATATGGCCTTTGATGTGTACGCCATAATCTATCTTGACGCAATCACCCTTCTGTAATACCATATCTCCATCCCATTCTTCAACAGGCGATACATTGTGGTCTGTAGTGAAATGTGCTGCAATATCATTTACTGCAATTGTTCCAGGAAATGCGGGTTTTCCGCCGTGCCTATGGATGTATCTTTCTGCTGCTTCGATGGTCTCATGCATTGTCGCACCGGGAACTATTTTTTCTTTCATTGCTTCTAGAGTTCTTCTGGCAACATGACCAGCGTCCTTCCAATACTTCAATGCTAATTCCTCATCCATGTCTCCACGTCATTTCTAGGTACTACGCCCTCTCTCATAATAGTTACCGTATAATCAGGATAATTGACCTTAGATTTCTCAATCGATATGATAGTGCTTGGAGCTCCTCCGGGGCATTTTCCAGCAATAATTGATTGCTCATCAAGTTCTAGTGCCTTTGCTGCAAGTGTTGTACTATACATGGGTTCAACACCACTATGATTTGCACTAGTGGCGGTAATCGGGCCAATTTCTTTTACCAGTGCAAGGCCTCGTTCATCAGACAGAACTCTAACTGCGACTCTGTTGCCGCCTAATCGTTCATCAAGAGTTTCTATCGCATCAAGAATCAAGGTGATACTGCCTTTAGGAAAAGCATCAAGTATTTCACGAGCAATCTGGGGCACATATACTAATTGTTCTGCTTGCTTTAATGAGGCAACTCCTAGGCTTACTGGTTGGGATTTAGGTCGGTTTTTTATCCGATATAAATTATCTAAAGCATCACTATTAGGCAAGCAACCAAGACCAGGTAGCGTTGAGGTAGGATATACTACAACGCCGTTGGAGTGTAAGTTTGCAATAACCTCTTTGGGTATTTTAGTCAAGTTCTTCACCACTAAGAATTAGCCCACGTTTCAACATGTAATTTTGCTACCTCGGCAGCTAATTCCTTATCCTCTGTCTTTACCAATAATTTTCCGCTTGGATAGAGTGTCAGGTCACAAGGTCCAGAAAATGTCCAACATAATCTAGTTCTAATGCCCACTTCATATCCTGCTTTTTCAATTGTGTTACCGACGGATTCCAAATCGATTGAATCAATATTTTCAGGTACTATTTGCCATGCAGCCCTGTTGCCGCACAATTCCATAACAAATCCATCACTCATTGTTTCACCTACATTGGTGGCCTGGTTGGCTTTTTCGATTTTGGAGGGCCTGTTGGTGGCCCGCTTGGTGGACCGCTTGGTGGACCGCTTGGTGGACCGCTTGGTGGTTTTGATGGAGGCCCGGTAGGAGGTCGACTTGTCGGTTTGCTTGGAGGAGCAGTTGGTGGCCCGGATGGTGGACCACTTGGTGGCTTAGAGGCGGGTTTAGATGGCGGCCCAGTAGGAGGGCGGCTTGTCGGTTTGCTTGGTGGAGCGGTTGGAGGCCCACTGGGGGGGCTAGATGGTGAAGCGGACGGGGGCGCACTTGGCGGTCCTGACGGCGGTGTATTGTTGATTTCATCGTCTGCCGCAGTAGTGGTTTTTGCTGGAATTGGCAAAGGTGGAGGCGTAGCAGCAGTATTAGCTTTAGGTTGTTGTTCGGCTACCGGCGCTAGACTCTTTGAAAATGATAGGATGTCAGCACTAGGTGCAGACTCCTCAGCAACCGGAGTCGTCTGGGCAACTGGTTTTGGTGTCAAAGGTGCCGATAGTATGTCTGAAGTTTTTTCCCATGGCGGTGTTCTTGCCGCCTCCTCGGGGGGTGCTTCAACAGCATCTCCAACTGATATTGCAGTAGATCCACCTTCAGCATTTTCTCCGTAATATGAGGTGAGTTTTATTTCAGCAGCGTCAATTATGCCGCGTTCTTCGACATTGCCAAATTCTCCGAATTCTGAGGTAAAAGCGTCAGTAAACATTCCACTGCCAATTGCATTATTGAACACACGACCTTTCTTTGCTTGATAGGTAAAATCATGTTCATACGGGCCTAGGTCGGCATCGATGGTAGGAGATCTAAGCATAAATGTCCAATTGCCGGACGACAGTGGGAATTCAAAACTAAAAGTTCTAGTTAATCCAGGGCCAAGAGAACTAATGCCTTCCTTGGATTCTACCTTTTTATTATCGCTAGTTTGGATAAAGATATCTAGGCTGCCAACCGGAATTGCCGATTCATTTGCCAGATCAACAGTGACTTGTACAACGTCCTCATCATCATCATCAATCTCCATGACAGCAGACATTAGTCGACATTCTATCGGCGAGGCCTTGGTAAAATGTTCTTCGGTCATGTTAACCCTCCTTTAGAATGGCACAGTCGGTAATACTTGAAATAGATGTCTAAAAGTTTTCATCGTAATTTATTGCGTGTTTCAACTGGTAAAGACCAGTCGACAGCAGCAACTGTATGATTTTTGAGATCTACAGCGGTGCGATACTCCTCATCTTTGGAACGGGCTTTGAAGGCATCTCTCATGCCAAACCAAAGTGGTCCAATTATTGGTAGCAGATAGACTAACTTTGATACTGCTCTTGAACCCCAGTGGTGCTTTTCAAGCACGGTGCCATCATCATGGACAATAGCAATCCTGAATGCTCTTTGACCGAGGGAGCGTCCATAAGCCCGACCGGTATATTTCCAATACAACCAGTGGGAGGTTAGTAAAATAGCCCAGTTAGAGCAGAAGAATAAGATGTATTGAGCACCACCATTGAGCAATTCAAAGTTAAGCAGGTTTAGAGTTAGTTGGCCCCCAGTAAGAAAAGTCAAGACAATTGAAATCAACATTACATCTAGCATAAATCCAGCAATACGCTTCCAGACAGGCGCGATGAGCATACCCTCGGGTGCAGTGGCCAATACGGCTTGGGCAAGGGTGCCGCCACCTTGGTGAAGACTAACTGGGCTCTCGGCCATGTATTGTCCTTGAGGGCTTACTTTGTCAATCTACGCATTAATCTTGGGAGAGATGCCAAGCAAATAGATTACGCTCCTCAACCCACTCGAGCCAAGAATTCCAAGTTTTATTGTGGCGCAGAGTAGTTGGGTTGCCGATTATGATAAGACCTCTTTTGGCCCTAGATAATGCGACGTTTAATCGTCTTCTATCACTAAGGAACCCGACTTCCCCAGTATCGTTAGCTCTTACTGTTGAAAACACAATAACCTCTTTTTCGCGCCCTTGGTATCCATCAACGCTTTTGATCTCCAAGCCCTCATATCTATCGCCCTGATTTCTGCCTCCTGCTTGTTCAAATAAATCTGCTAAAACTCTTACTTGGCCGTTGTAAGGGGTAATCACGCCAATATCGCGGGTTGTCAAATCTCCCGGCTCAAGCAATCCCTGGACGATGGCTAAAACCTTAGCAGCCTCGGCATAATTTGACCTACTACTGCCTTCTTCATCTTGCTGTTCAACTCCATCCACAGGAATAAATGCCAATGGATTGTCCCAATCAGGCCACAATAATCCTGCCGGAGTGGGTCTGTCTGAAGACTGGCAGCCATCATCTAACTTGTTGTCATAAAATCTTGCACTGGGAAATTCCCTTATCACCGGGTGCATTCGATATTGAGTAGTTAACATATGAGCAGGGATGCCACATTTGTTTAGTCGCTCAAATAAAGATTGATTCAAACCGCCACTTTCGGCTTTTTCACTTATCACAGTGGGTGGTAATTGTTTGTGATCTCCAACTAAAATCAGTTGTCTACATCCCCTAGTAATTGGCACTAAGGCGCTAGGTTCACTGGCTTGTGTCGCCTCATCAATTAACACAATCGGAAATTTACGATCGCCAAGAATTCTGTGTCCAGCGCCGATTGTAGTAGCGCATATCACTTCAGCACTGTCTAATAATGAAGTAACAATCTCATCTTCTAACCGGCGTATATCTTTGAAATTATTTTTGATATCTCGATGAGTCATCCCCTTTTCTTTGCCTTTGAGTGAATTCAAACTCTTTCTTAGTTCATCATTTTGTTCACGAATATATTCAATCTCATCCTGCAGGTGATGTTGTTCCATCAGTGCGTCCAAAGTACTATCTCGCAAGGTTTCTCTTACCTTGACGGGTTTACCAATTCTAATCGCATTGACACCATTTTCTATCAAACCCTCAAGTAAATTATCAACTGCGACATTTGATTCAGCACTTGCCAAAATCGGCCCTTTCCCCATATCTGCAAGCCGTTTGAGGAGGTGAATTGCGGTAAATGTCTTGCCGGTTCCAGGTGGTCCTTGAATTAGACTTAGCCGTGAATTAATGGAATTTTCAACTGCTAATTGTTGTGACTTATTGAGTGATGATAACTTCCCAAGGTTGGTATTTTTACTTCTGCCACTAATTTCTGGCGGTCTTTGAGCCGAACTTACTGGGTCGTGAAGTGAGCCTAGAATTAAATCTCGTAGTGGAGTTCCTCCGGTAGATTCCGTGGAATGGAAGGCAATCAGTGCTTCATGCATGCGGTCATGAGCAATTCTGTTAGCGCCTTTATCTAATCTCCAGCGACCCTTTTTGAGGTCTTTTGGTTTGTCTTTTACCACGACTCTTACTCTAGTCGGGCCTCGATCTAAAACGATTCCTTCATACACCTTTTCGCCCCACGGGCGGGTGCGAGAAATCAATACAATATCGCCATGTGAGAAACGATGTTGCGGTAATCTGTTGCGACCAGATTCCTCAAACACGATGATTGGCTCACCAAAGAATCGCCCTTGGGTTCTGGCAGACAATTCAAACAGGGCAAGCCCAGCCGAAACCAACTGCTGTTTACTCCATTTTTTCCAGCGCTCTTCAACCATAGCAGTTTCGTCATCTAATTCGATACGGATTAATTTAGTAAAGCGGTCAAAATGCTCTTGCCCTCGCTTCCACTGATGGGGCATTTCATCAGTTATGTCAACAGCACCCAAATTGGAGTTAGATAGAGAACTATCCATCCTGCGGACAGTACCCTTCTTTGCCATGAACCTACCAGTTCACTTCACCAAATGATAGTATTGATTCAAATGAATTATATTATGACCGTGAAACCCTATCACTTAAACACTCTACCATTGGCCGTTATATTGGTGGGTAACTTGTTTGGCTGGCGTAAGAAGGATACTTCTGACGAACAAAACATTTGTCCATATTGTAATACTCCAAACCCGCTTGATGCCAAAGAATGTAAATTATGTTATTACGATCTTGATCGCTCCGCAAGGGATCAACCTATGGCAACTCCATCAGCGACAGAGTCTGATATTATGTTGACTCTACTAGATCAAGAACTAGATGAAGAAGGTGAAGATGACTTTGCTGTAGAAGCGGTTTTATCGCTCGAAGATGTGACTGTTGAAATTGACCAATTTGAAGTCGAGGATAGTGGCCAAGATGCCGGATTTGATTTTATTTCTAGTTCTGGGCCGACACTTTCCGAGGTTCAAGATTATGAAACTCCGCAAGAAGTTGAATTATCTAAAGAAGACGCTCCAACCAAAGAAATAGATTTTGTCGTCCCAGTTGGCGATCCACTCGATGAAGTGGCCGAGCCAGTACATACTGGACAAGGCTCACTGTTCACCGTAGACGCCGACAATAATGATGACCTTACAGGTTCAGTTGGGCCTTCAACTGAGAATATGCAACCAGAAATAATCGAAGAAGAAATTCCTACCCCTGACCTCCCTCTCTCCTCTGCGTTCAATACAGAAGCCCCAACAACCCCAGAGGTGCCTGAAATTCCTAATGTTGAACAACCAATCCCGGCAGCAGAAATCACTCCTGATGTACCGGAAATCCCCGACTCAGTAGATATCACTCCAGATGTACCAGAAGTTCCTGATTCAGTAGAAATTACTCCAGATGTGCCGGAAATTCCCCAAAGTAATTCCGTTACTGAGCCTGCAGTTACCACCCCAGAAGTGCCCGATATTCCAATAGCAAATTCTTCTGCAAGCCAAAATATCACACCACCAATTGAAGCTCCAGAACCCCAACACAATGGCAGAATTTGGCCGTGGCCAGCAAAGGAAGCCTGGGACGAACGCCAAGTTTACCGCGAAGTAGTTACTATGTTGGAATTGATAAAAACCGGTAAATTAACTCAAACAGCACAACAATTAGACAACTTAGGTCCGCACTTGGATGGCAATCTCGATATGCTGGTTCATATTGGCACCATAATGCGTTATTTGGGCAGAGAAGAACACCTTCAATGGATGTTAAAGATGGCACAAATAACTTACCCAAATGACTCGAATATCGCCAAAGCTATGGCCCATTTATCATGAGGAATAATGATGACTCAAACTCCGGAACTTTCTGTTGAGGGCAATATTGTCCTAGTGCCGGTAAATCGTAGCGCACTTACGCCAATTCTTAATGCCATCAAGGAAGACCCTGATTCGGCTTATTCTGCCCTCCCATGGCTTGACAAGAGTAAAGAGACCAGACAACAAATTAGAGATATGCTAAATGATGTGGAAGCTCAAACAAATTCGAGTCAAATTCATTTTTGGTCGATAACCGACGAACTATCACGGGAATTTCTTGGCTTGATCGGACTTGGAGACGAACTCCAATTACTTCATTCAAATTATAACTTGGGATATTGGGTTAGGACGCCATATCGTCGAAAAGGTGTCACAATTAAGTGTGTCAATGCCATTTTTCAGTGGCTTTCAGCTCAAGAAGAATTCTTTAGAATTGAAATAACTGTACACCCGCATAATGAAGCAGGACTCGCTACTGCCGCCTCGATTTGTCAAGTTTGGGACGGGGAATCTGTCGATGAATTCATCGGCATTGAGATCAATGGACGAACGGTTCCACATCGAATCCACATAGTTGATATCAACAGAGGTGGAGATAGTTGACAAAGACTTGGTTGACTGTTGACTGTGATGATTTCAGACATATTCCAAAATATCAAGGACATCCAACACGATCTAAAAAACAGATTGACTCTAACCAACTAAGTGAACAATTTGCCGCAGGAATTGTTGGTTTTGAAAAATGGTTCGATTCCCACAACTCTCCAATCACTTTGTTTGTTATTGCAGATTCTTTACAAAATGAAGAATTCAGAAATTGGTTGCTTAAACTAATTTCATCCTATCCAAAGCGAATCACCGTTGGATGTCACGGTTTAACTCATCGGTCATGGTCGGCATGGCCAGAAGATGTAGACGGCTTCCAAACAGCCATAACTCAGGCCTGTGAGCAAATCAAAAGCGTCGTTGGTGAATCATTCCGCCCGTGGTTTAGAGCCCCAGCAGGATATATGGCACCGTGGATGGCAGACGTGCTATATCAATCAGGAATTATACTTGACAGTTCAATAAATGATACCTTGTTAACCAAATCCAAGGCAGGGAAAGGTAATTCTTGGGCTAAAGTACGACAATCAGTAAGAGAGGCAAGTTTAGTCGAGCGCGAGTGGGCAACTAAATGGGGCCTACCAATAAATGGCCCAGCATTATCGATATTTCCACTTTCACTAATTGCCAAACAAGCATGGAAAAACCTGCCTCCGGTGGTAAAAACCGATGATTTAATTTCGTCAGTAGAGGACTCTAATGTTCCAATCAAGACGGTCTATTGGCATCTATTAGACCATGGTAAATCATCAGGAAAATGGCAACCTCCTATTCCTCAATCTATACTGAATCACTAAAAACCGCCAATCTAAGCGACCGATATGTTCAGCGAATTTAATTGGAACAAACCCCAAACTTGGCATCAAACCCTTTCCGCCAAAGAGTCAACAGTTTTAGAAAGAGCAATTTCGATTTCTTTTTTTGCTGGATTGACCGCTCTGTGTGCACAAATTGCCTTCACAGTACCTTGGACTCCAGTACCTTATACCTTCCAAACCTTCGCGGTCTTGGCAACAGGAGTATATCTAAGAAGGAACGATGCTTTCTTTTCTGGTTGCCTTTATCTGTTGGTCGGTGCAATCGGTGCCCCAGTATTTGCTGAAGGTGGCGATATGCTATTTGATAGCGGTAAATTGATCGCTAGTGGTGGTTATCTAATCTCTTTCCCAATTGCTTCTGCGCTAGTTGCTGAAGGATTAGACCGTTCTAGAACAGCCGGAGTTGCAGATCTAAAAGCCCAGATTGTCTGCTGGACATTAGCAATGTTACCAGTCTACCTAATTGGTACGGTTTGGCTAGCCGAATCCTATGGTGTTGACATGGCTCAAGCTTTTGAGTGGGGCGTTGAACCATTCTTGATTTGGGACTTTGCCAAAATAGTAGTAATGGCTTTGGTGACTACTAAGTTGTGGGCATATTCTCAAGCAGAATGAAATTCTCTAGGGCTAGATTTGCAACTAATATTACAGCTTATGGCTTTGTAAAAGTCCGGTTCATCAAGTGCCCTAAAAGACGCCTGCACTTCTCAATGAGATAAGCGCAATAATCCCACAAACTATGTAGATAAGAATTCCAATCGGGCCTCTCTTGAATTTTGAAGACGGTTTGAATCCAAGAACTGGTTCTGCTTTCTCTGCAAGGTCATCTTCTACCTCTCCAATTGTCTTCATGGTTGTATGGAATATTAACTGTTTTATAGTATTATTGTGATATCATATAGATATTTTTATAATAGCGCGGATAATGAGCCTAAACGGTGAAACAATGGACCCACAAAGCGCAGCAATAAGTGAAATACAATTTAGAGATATAGAAATTAAATCCTTGAGTGGTTGGCTAGGGCTATTTATCCATTTGATAGTAGTCCCAGTAGCTGGCCTACTATGTTTTGTATTGTATGCAGGGGGGCCAATAGGTGCCGCTCTTGGTGCACTGCTCCAACTAATTATTTCCATTCTATGGTTTGTTATGTGGAATTCCTATGTGGTGATAAATCCAAACGAGTCTGCAGTATGCCAATTCTTTGGTAAATATGTTGGTTCAGTAAAAACCGAAGGATTCCGCTGGTTCGTCAATCCACTATACGAGAAAACCAAGGTTATCTTTAGAATTAGAAATTTTGAATCGGCAAAGTTGAAGGTTAACGATGTCAATGCTAACCCAATCGATATAGCAGCAGTAGTTGTGTGGCGCGTATTTGATGCAGCTGAAGCATTATTCGAAGTAGATGATTATGAAAATTATGTGCAAATTCAAAGTGAGGCGGCTCTAAGGGCAATGGCTACTAAGTATCCTTACGATATTATTGAAGAGAAGGATCTTGGCGGTGTCGCTCTTTCAAGTCACCAAGAAGTAGTGGCTACGGAACTTAGAGAATCGGTTCAAGCAAGGCTTAGCAGAGCAGGGATCGAGGTGTTGGAGGCTAGAATTAGTCACTTAGCCTACGCTCCTGAAGTCGCCCAAGCAATGTTACGAAGGCAGCAGGCAAGTGCGGTGGTTGCAGCAAGAAGAGAGATTGTCGACGGTGCAGTTGGTATGGTTGAACTAGCATTAGACCAGCTAAGTGTAAAAGGCATAATTGAACTTGATGAAGATAAGAAAGCCACAATGGTTAGCAATCTATTAGTCGTTCTATGTTCAGAAACGGATACAACCCCGGTAGTTAATACGGGTTCATTATACCAGTGAGGCGATTTAATTGAATTCTGGATTACTTTGGTCACTATTTGGCAATATAATTGGGGTAGTCTTTTGTGCGGGCTATGCTGTATACACCTTTCTTAGACAAGGTACTCATGTTAGGGGAATTGGGTGGAAAAGCAAGGAAGAGTACCCCAAATCATATTATTTCACTCTAGGGATTACGATTCTTATCAGTATATTTTCTCTAGGAGCGATTGTCGTTAGATTGTACACATATTACTATGTCTGAGGTAGTTTAGTTTGGTAAGCAATTCAAAAGATCAATCAAGCATCGAGGACCAGCATAATTCTAGGAGGGTAAAAATGACGAAAAAGAAACTTCTTCTCAGGATAGATCCTGCCCTGCATGATACTCTACGTAAGTGGGCTGATGATGAGTTTCGCTCAATTAATGCTCAAATAGAGTTTTTATTACAGAAAGCAGTCGCCGAAAATAGACGTGATGCCAATGATGCCTGAACAACAACCCAAGGATTTTTGGCAAGAAAATGCCGAAGAGGAAACAAAACTCACAGGTACTGTGACTGAGGAAAATTTCACCATTCCGCTGGGCGCAACTCACCACGCGATATACCCTCAAACCAATGCAGTACTTGCTTTAGTACTCGCAATTATGTCGTTTGCTTGCGGTGGGCTGATTTTTTCAATCCCGGCATTAATTATCGCTCTTGGAGCCAAGAAAGTTACCGATCTAAATCCTTATCATCCTGACACGGGAACGGCTCAAGCAGCATATATCGCATCAATAGTCAACATCGTGTTGAGTATTGTAGTAATAATAGGCTACATCCTAGTGCTTGTCGTTTACTGGAGTTAACGGTTAAGATTTTCTTGATAAGACAACTATTGCACCGGCCATAGCGATGATTGAGGTGACGAGTAAGAAGCCTGGAGTGGACTCAGAACTCTTGTCATTATAATCAGCCTTGACATCACCAGCGTCAATGCCGGTTCCAACTATAACTTCACCTTTCATATTCATCATCAAGTGTGGTTCACATGCATAATAGAAAGTGGTGTTCTCGGTGAACGTATAGGAGAAAGATACGGTTCCTTTAGCTTCTCCTGAATAAATGCCACCAGCGAGGATTTCAGTGCTGCTGATGTCTTCTATCTCTGCTACATTGTGCGGCATGTCGGCGTCCGTCCATTCCCAGCAAACGGTTTGCCCAACGTCAATAGAGACCGAGGGGCGGTCGTATGCCGCATCTACTACTCCAATGGTAACGTCACACGGAGTGGTTACTGGCTCTTCTACTTCATCTACAACCTCAGCCGGAGGCGTCAATACCTTGTCAATAACGTGAATTATCCCGTTACTGGCTTCAACATCAGCGCTAGTAACTGTAGCGTCTTCTACTATGACTGAATCGTTGGTTACGGTGAATGATAGTGTGTCACCGTTAGCCGCTTCTGCTGTCATACCATCGGTTACGTTTGCTGCATCAACAGCCGCACCAGATATAACGTGGTAGAGTAAAATGTCAGAGAGCGTATTATTTTCCTCTTCAGTGTCAAAGTCTTCTAGGTTGATACCAGCATCAGTAAATGCTTGATCAGTTGGAGCGAAGACGGTGAATGGGCCATCTCCGGCTAGTGTGTCGGCCAACCCGACATGGTTGAGTGCGGCAACCAGGCTATCATGAGACCCGGTACTCGACGCTACGTCAACGATTGTTTGGTCAGTTTCATGGTCGTCTGCTTGCGCAAATTGCGCTGCTTGCAAGACAAATATTAGGGCGATAAGTAATGTGACTTTTCGGTTCATGGGCGTTGAGCAAAAATCGAGGGTTATAAACCACTGTATGTTCACAACGGGTCTTCTTGATTTACGAAATATCTCAATCTATCAGCCATACCGTGGAGAGATTCTAAGACTCTGGTTTCTGGCTTCAAATTCCTCTGTAATACAACTCTTGTTTCTTGGTCAACCAGCATATCAAACC
>CEQW01034550.1_pt1 | contig 13209 bp, 13 predicted proteins | sample 530891 | NCBI WGS metagenome assembly CEQW01 (sample SAMEA2621066, study PRJEB7988) | marine metagenome | biome: marine biome (ENVO:00000447); feature: surface water layer (ENVO:00002042); material: "saline water (ENVO:00002010), including plankton (ENVO:xxxxxxxx)" | depth 5 m
GCAATATTTTGAGTAGTAATTGGTGGACCAGAAATAGGAGGTCCATTTATTGGCTTATTGTCAATATAATCATCCCCTCTTTGCCTAAATCTGTTCATTGTGAACATCAAGCCAGCGATTAATATTAGCACTAACATACCTATACCACCTATTATTGGTAATGAAATCGATGTAGCTTCAGTAGTTTTTTCCGGGAAACTATAAGCGATTGAATTTTGACTTAGTTTGTTGCCATTTTTATCAATGACTGAAATGGAGATTTCATCTTCTAAAACCATGCCATCATTAAGAACTTCACAATAAATAGATGAGGTGCGTAATATCGAGGCAGTGAATGGTGATTGAATGGTTATTCCACTATCATTTACTAATTTTGATTGACATAATAAATTCCAATCCTCTGGATTATCAAAGTCAATAGTTAGTGTCTCATCAGCGGTCGATTCAATGGTATTATTTATCCATAATTGGCCGTAGTCATCAACCACTGTATTAGATGAGTAACCATATTCTGTAGAGATCTTTCTAACATGGTTTACTATCAGGTCAACAGTTTGTGATTTAGTGATAATTCCGCTATCGACGTACTGGATTTCAAATAGTATTGAGATGGTAGAATCAATTGGAATATCTTGGGGCAAAACAATATCCATACCCAATATTCTAGACGAATTCTTTGCTAGTGTAATCGTATGAAAAACATCTAATTCAAAGGTAATACCAATAGTACCTATCGTGAAATATGACTCTATTGGCGCAGAATAATCTTGCGTAGTTATTTGAGCCCTTATTTGTAATTCACCCTCATCGACGTTGCCTAAGTTGAAAACATATGATTCCAATTTTGTACTATTACCTACGCCGACATAGATTGGAGATTCTTGGCTCGACAATAAAATATTTCTAACAGTACCGGTAAATATCTCTTGTATTACTTGATTATTATCGATATTTATGTCCTGACTATTTCCTATTAAACTGGCAGATATGGATATAGAAAATTGTGTATTTGGTTCCACTCCTGCTGGGACATCGATTTTTAATTGAACATATTGTACGTAATCTAGTTCAGAGCGCTCCGATAATTGAATATTCATTAGTATTTGACCAAATTCATCCTCCAGCCACCAATTCCAAGAGCTTGGTATGTTTGCTAAATTTATATTAGAGGTAACAGCACCATTACCTAAATTTTCAACCTGTAAATTAAAGGTGTTTACTATTCCTGGAATTAAAGACTCAGGAGAGTTGGTTAACTGTATACTAACATCGTTTACTTGATTTATTGCCAAGTTCTCGTAGGTTTGAGATTGATATGTTTGCCCGCTTCTTAAAGAACTAATTTCAGCTATTATTCCTGGGCAATTGTCCCCAAATTGTGCAGATTCCGGTGATTGTAATGTGACTACGAAAGTACCACTTGAATTAGAATTTAAGAAAATCTGCTCTGGTACAATGCTTACTACATTCCAATCACTAATGCCCATTATATTGATATTAGTTGAAAATATATCTTGCACAGAAGCATTATTGGTTATTTCAAAACTTACGCTTACCAATTCACCAGGATTTACCGACCATGGCACGTTTAGATCTGATTCTTGTATGGATACCGATGCATCACTTACCATACTTGCTGTTACTGTTACATCCAAAGTATCACTTCTTGAAGAATCATTCTGAGAGTGGGCATTAATTTGAAAAGTTCCTATGGAATCTGGAATTGCGTCTTGTGAAATGGTATATGTCAACAGAATTTGGGTTAAACTCCCGGGTTGAATATATATCGAACTTGGCTGATTCCAGGCAAATGCCACACTCCATCCTATCGGTAGATTTTGATAACTCAGTGATAGATCAAAAACATCACTTGCTCCACCTACATTGTTTAGATAAATACTGTATGTACAAGTATTTCCAGGGGCGCACCGCGGAGATGCAGAAATTTCAGAAAATTCCGGGATTCGATCAGGCTCTACCTCAAGTTGTAAATTTACAGAATCACTAACAGTTCCGTGAGTTACGCTGGTTAATTTAACTTCAATTGGATAAAAACCAGCAGCTTCACCAATTTTTGGTTGATAATTTAATTCAATGATTTTTGTTTCGCCTTTTTCAACTAAAATTCCATTATCTTCGCTTATACTTACTCCACTTTGGTGAGAAAAATAGTACTGCCATTCTGCTGGAAGGTTCAGTATTGATGGAGTAAATATTTCGGAAATATTGCCATTATTAGTCAATTCTAAAGTAGCCTTACCCCAAGATTCGGGGACAGTCTTTGTTATTGACAATCCTGATACTGTTATATCAAATTCAGTTGATTTAGCTTCTTGATCATAGACGATTACTATGTCATCCATCCAATAACCAATATCATTGTTTACCGAATCACTTGAGAATGAAAACTTATATTGTGAATTACTATGAAATAATTGGGGACTTGTTGGCACCAACGGAGAAAATGCTCCAGCATGATTTAACGACCAAGTATTCCAATCCGCTCCATCAACAAATGAATTATCTATTGTACCAGTAATACTGGCTAATTCGACCCATGCATTATTTTGGTTCTTGCTGTAAAGCCTTAGATAATCACCACTTGCCATACTTCCAGTGTAAAAAAACGTAATTCCATTAGTTCTTGTCGGGTTTGGAATTGCATCAGACATATCTAGTATTGGAGTAATTAGATCGCTATTAGCATTAGCAGAATATGTTGATGCTTGCCCATTGCCATAATGGCACGCCGAGCCTTCTGAGAGGAATGTATCAGTGTTTTCTGCCCATCCAACTCCAGTAGTCCACGAAATCAAATCATTACAATTGTAATATTTACTGGCAACTGTAAATGTACTTGTGTAAACATCGTTGGATGGGTTGTCATCTATTGTAGATGATTTTGGAGTGACAGCTATACTGTGATTTCCTGAATATTCAGGTGTAAACTTGACCGTTGAAGTAATTTCAGATCCAGCTCTCAATGAACCTATTGTGTTGGTAATGTTGTGAAGATTAAAATCAATGTATTCATTGTGAATGACGAGAATATTAATTTCTACATTACCTGCATCGACTGTTCCAATATTAGACAAAAATACTGTTAATTCTATTTCTATATCCTTGACAGCATCAATGACATATAGTGACTCAGGTTTATTGAAATTGGCTATTGGATAGTTAGACGAGAACATTTGATATTTACTCCTGTCAATGGTATTTGGGTAAGAGTAATCCACATCGGTAACAGATAAATCTACACCAGTAGCCTTCGGACTTACTTCTTGCGCCGTTTGACTACTCAATGTTGAATGATTAATTGGCATGGCGTGCACTGAAATTAATACAACTAAGATTAATGCAGTGTAGTTTTTCATGTGCGGCTCAATTTAGTCACAGTATGTAATCTATATGAGTTAATTGGCTTGCTCGGATTTATCTATAGATACATCGACATTATCCTCTGCCTGTTGCAATTTTAATTCGGCTTTCTTTTCTTTAGCCTGCGCCGCAAAATAAACAGTAAATGATGGAATAAGAATCATCGAGAAGCAGCCAATTACTGCTGCTAATGCCCACAAGAATTCCGTACCTGCATCAATGGAGAAAACCTCTATGTAATCAAAATCTTCATTGACAGTTTCTAATTCAATATTGGGTGATGTGGTTCGATTGCCAATTTCAGTTATCTCGATGATAATGACTGATGGAGAGTGGAAATACTCTATTATGTCCCTAGCTTTTTCCTCGGCTGAGTTTAACGATTTGGCATAAACTGTGCCGTTATTTCTCCGGCCAGGATCGGTAGTAGTCATTGAGATTATACTAACATCTTCACCATCCTCGCTGTAGCCTTCATGTGTAGTATTTTGGTAACATTTATCCTCGCAAGAGAAATCATCTGCATCTGGATCTCCAAGTTTGCTATGACTGTACAAGCCTGCTGAGTTTGTTAATCTGACTGTAGATTCTCTTGATAGTTCGGTCGCTGTTAAATTTACCCATGTCAGGTTATCACCGTCAGCACTCATAGTCCAACGCCATGTTGTCTCGTTTGTATCATCATTGTACAATTTAGTGGGTTCAGAATCGGCGTCAATTGTTGAATTAGTGCTGGTTTCATAAACGTAATATGACGGTGATATTGTTGCGCCATAGACTGCATAAGCAAGTAAAAAAATCAACGTGAATGAAAGCCCTAAAAGGGTCCGAAGCAGGTTCGGATTTTGGGCTAAAGCCTTCTGCATAATTACGCCTATATTGCCTCCTTCATCAAGACTTGCATTTACCCTTTTTCATGTTATGGCGTCGCATCACCACCCGTTTCATTGATATAGGGGAGTAAAGTCCGCAAAATGCTTGGTGTTGTTACATGACCACTTATTATGATATTCCGGCTAATATGCTGATTTCTGCATTGGCAGAAAAACTATCTGATTCTAAAGACATAGTTGCACCAGATTGGTCAGAATATGTCAAGACAGGAGTTGACCGTGAAAGGCCCCCTACTCAAGAAAATTGGTGGACAATTAGAGCTGCCTCATTGCTAAGAAAAGTAGCAAAACAAGGCCCAATTGGCGTCACTAACCTTGCTCAAACATACGGTACAGTCATGAATAACGGCGCTGGACCAAATACCCCTGGAGTTGCATCCAGACACATCATTAGAACTGCTCTACAACAATTGGAAGCGGCAGGACTTGTTGAAATGGTAGCGACAAAAGAAGTTGAAACAGAAGAAGGCAAGCAACAATTATATTCTGGTCGCAGGATTACATCCGCTGGTCAAAAACTGCTAGATGAAGTGGCTCACTCTTGCCGTGATGCTGCCAATGAAATGTATCCAGGCTTAGCCAAGTATTGAGGAAGTGGGAGTTTGTCTATTATGTCTGCAAACGGGGGCGACGAATTGTCTGCTCTTCGTGAACAGAGAAGAATTGCCCTACAACAGCAATTTGAAGAACAGGCTAAAGTTCAAGCAGAGGCAGAAATGGAAACGCAAAGACAGCACTTGGAATCAGAGTCTATCAACAAAGCCATGAAGCAATTACTAACTAGCGAAGCAAGATCACGAATTACCAGAATCTCTTTAGCTACCCCTGAACGTGCAGAGTCAATTAAACGGTTGATACTTTCAATGCATGAGAACAATCAATTTTCCCCTCCAATGACTGATGAAATTTTGAAGTCAGTACTAATGAAAATGCAATCCAAGAGCCGCAGCAATGCGTCCATCCGAAGAATCTGAGAAGGTGCTCGATATGTCCAGAAATAAACCAGCAGCAAAAAAAATACGCCTAATGAAGGCTACCAAGCAAAACCGCCGTGTCCCTGTATGGGTCATGCTAAAGACCGACCGAAACACTGTGTCACATCCTAAAAGACACCATTGGAGACGCAGTAAATTGCAGAGGTGAATAATATGGCAAGACCTAACGAATCAGAACTCATTGTCCCTTTGAGAAAAGCTTGGAGTATTACTCGCTTTAAGAGAGCACCAAGAGCTATCCAAATAATCAAGGATCATGTAATCCAACATCTAAGAGTTAAGGAAGATGAAGAAGTATGGATTGACCCATCTGTTAACGAACATATATGGTCAAGAGGTATTGAAAATCCTCCTAGAAAAGTAAGATTGCAAGTCATCAGACACGATGAACCAGATATCCCGATTGAAGTAAAATTGTTTGAGGAGTGATAATTATGGGAAATATTAGACCGAGTTTCATAAAAATAAGAGCAATTGCACTAGTTGAACAACATGGTGAAAAATTCACCGAGGATTTTGACCACAACAAAATAATGGTATCACAACTAACAGATGTTAGTTCCAAAAAATTACGTAATTGGATTGCTGGTTACGTAACAAGATACCGTCAAAGAAGAGTTGATTGAGGCCTTTTGATGCCAGTGCGCATTGATTGGGACAGACAACCAGTCAGTATCCACTCTGAAGACAAAGATGAGTTAGAAGAGTTAATACTATTTCTAAAACATAAACATTCGATAAAAAAACGCTCTATTGTAATGGATGATAGAGAATCTGGTGGGTACTTGTTTTTTATCTACCAGCCATGTGACCCAAGATGGATTATGGAATTTTATAATAGGTGAAACTAATGGGTGATAGAAAAGATATACCATTGCCTAATTCACCTTATGAACTGATTATAATTTGTGTAAATACCTCCCACCCTGGGAATTTAGGTGCCATTTGTCGCACTATGCTTAATTACGGATTTTCTAAACTACGTTTAGTAACGCCAAAGTGCGATCCTTTGGACGAAGAAGCCCGCAATAGGGCAAAACATGCAGGGGCTATACTGGAAAATTTAGACTCTTTTTCGTCATTGGAAGACGCTGTAAAAGATTGCTCTATTGTTGTTGGCACTTCTGGGAAGCGGGAAGTAGGCACTAAAACCTCATTTAGACACTTTTGTTTTCCTTGGGAATTATCTGAAAGATTTAATGACAGTTCTGGAAAAGTAGCGCTAGTATTTGGAGGTGAAGGAACGGGTCTCTCCACACAACAATTACATCAATGTGATTTTTTAGCAACTTTACCAACATGGGAGGGCTATCCAATCTCAAACCTATCTCATTCAGTGAATGCCTTCCTGTATCAAATACACTCTGATAGAGTAAAAGATAGTCAAGGTAGTGATTATGGCTTGCCAGAAATAGTTCCGCTAACTCGTGAATTGAATCCAGATTTACGAGGGACTTTACTTACCGCGGTTGACCAATTTACTACTGCAATGCCTGGTAATCAAGAAAGAAAAGATAGTTTGAATAATTCGCTTATTAGAATGATAATGATGTCTTCACCGACTAGTGATGAAGTAACAAGAATTATTGGTGGACTAATTGATGCAACAACTGCTCTTCAAAAAAATAATAATGATGAAGAATGGCTAAATAAAAGACGCAGAAGAATAGAATAAGTTCTATTTGATCCATGAAGCGGTAGATTTTGGTGTTTCTCTTACATGCATGGCCACTAAACGCAACTTATTGCCATAAGCAGATTGTATGTGTGGTTCAACCTGTTCAAATGCCCATTTTGCCAAGTTTTCAGCAGTTGGTATGAAATCAACTATGACAGTTCTGTGGTCATCATCCATCATTGCTAGAGCAGCAAGTGCTTGTTTGTCTTCATGGTATACTACGAATGCATGGTCTACTACATCGTGCACTTGTTCAGTAAGAATTTTACTCACATCAGAAAAATCCATCAACATTCCTTCATCAGAAACGCCCTCGACTTCAACTACATCTCCCTCAATTTCAGCTTCAAACCTATATCTATGGCCATGTAAGTGTCGACATTTGCTCTTATGATTAGGTACTCGGTGTCCAGTATCTGTTTCTACGTATCTTCTTATTCTAGTAACCATATTATCACGATTCCCTGAATTCAATTGATGCTGAGTTTATACAATATCTTTCTCCACCATGTTCCCTTGGACCATCATTGAAGACGTGTCCTAAATGAGCATCACATTTTGAACATCTTACTTCTATTCGATTCATTCCGTGAGTGTAATCCTCTACCCGAGTAATATTTGCCGATTCATGTTCACTATGAAAAGCAGGCCACCCGCAGCCTGAATTATATTTCCCTGTAGATTCAAACAACGGATGATTACAACAAATGCAATAATATGTACCAGTTTCAAAATGCTTGTCATATATGCCAGTAAAAGCTCGCTCTGTGGCTGAGTTTCTCGTCACCTGGTATTGTAAATCTGTTAATTTTTCACGGTATATTTTGTCCATATGTTCGTGTTCAACTTGTAGTGCATGTAGTAAGGTATTTCCCCATGAATCTTGATACTCAACAGGATCCTTGCGTCCAATAGCATGAAATGCCAATATACGTTCGATGTCAGAACCAGTTTTACCTGAACTTCTACCATTTTCATCAGGGTCATAAGAGGTATTTGTATTAGCAAAAACCGTGTCGAAGTCCAATGACAATTGTTCACAAGATATCAGTGCGTCTTCTAGTATGGAGATTTTATCACCATCAATGTAAGGTAACTCAAGAGTTATTTTTTCGCTATCCCAGTTTCCAATAGTGAAAGCATGATTGAGCACTTGATAAAATTCAGGCCGGCAGTCAGGATATATTGCATGGTCTCCTGAGTGGACGCCAAGAGAAATACTAACTTCACTTGAATATTGATTACTTTTGCTTAAAGCATAACCATAAATGATTGAGGCAAAAATTGCATTACGGTTAGGTACAACAGTAGATTTCATTTGGTCTTGTTCATAATGACCTTCTGGAATTTTTTCTCCTGATGTTAACGAGCCAGTAAACATAGACATTATGCTAGATAAATCGACTGTTTTATGTTCAACATTATATCCAGATTTTTTCAAATATTCAACATTCTGTTGTGCCCTATCTAGTTCTATTATGTGCTTTTGCCCATAATTGAATCCAATAGTATATACTTGGTAAGACTCCCTTAACAATCTAAGTAATAATGAGGTAGAATCCATTCCACCACTAAATGCCATCACTGCAATTTTGGTCAATCGATCCCCATCCATTTGTGTGTTTGTAGCGATAGACGCCAAGCATTATTTTGTTTTACCACAGATTCTGTCAAGGCAAAATTCTTACCATTCCATTCAACTGATTCATCATCAATGTAACATGGTTGCAGGTAAAGATGTGTGAAGCCTTCAATTAATTCGTCATACATAGCCAGTTCTTGACCTAAATATACACATTTTAATTCATCGCCATGGCGTTGTTTAATTTTGACATTTGAGTAGATTTGATCTTTTGGCGAAACACATATCCAATCAATTAGGCCCTCAGGAATGGGTATCGTGCCATTAGTTTCTATCGATATATGATAACCCCTATTTTTCAACAAACGTTGTATTGGCCATAGATCGTTAATCATTGGTTCCCCTCCGGTAAAGATAATATTTTTACAGTCAAATTTGAATACTTCAGATAATATGTCCATACAATTCATTTCTTCAAATTTTAAAAAATCAGTGTCACACCATTCACAGCGTAAGTTACAGTTTCCAAAGCGAATAAAGACGTGAGGTATTCCAGCTCTAGCACCTTCCCCCTGGACTGAATGAAATATTTCTACAATATTGTAAACCTGGGATAAATCATTGGGGCTATCAACACTTTCACTCCCAGAAATACCACAATCCAGCAAAATTACCACCTCAATTTTTTATCAGTTGGAATAATTCCTGCCTAGCCTCTGCATTATCAAAAAATACTCCTTTCATGGCTGAGGTAGACATAATGGCGTTTTGCTGTTTTACACCCCGACACCTCATACATCCATGCGAAGCCTCGATAATTACTGCGCAGCCTAGAGGTTTTAGATAGGTTTCCAAATCATCTGCGATGCCCTGAGTAATACGTTCTTGATTTTGTAATCTACGCGCATGTAAATCTACTATGCGTGAAAGTTTTGAAATTCCTACTATTCTTTCTACTGGGATGTATGCTACGTGAGCTTTTCCGTTAAATGGTTGCAAGTGGTGCTCACAAGTGGAGTGGAAATCGATATCCTTCAAAAGTACAATACCATCATAACCCTCACCGTTGAATGTTGAACTTAGAATTTTAGAAGGATTCATTTCATAACCTCCAAAAATCTCCTCCCATGAATCTATTACCCGGTTTGGAGTATCAAAGAGGCCTTCTCTTTCAACATCATCCTCAAGGTAGCCTAAAAGAGTTTTAACCGCTGAAATTGCTTCTTTTCTTGTTGTTTTCATTCTCACACTCTCCCATTTCTCATATCTATTTCGTCCAACTGGTCTAATAATTTTCTACACGCTGTTCTTACTGCGTCTGCGACACTGATAAATTTTTTATCATCTCCAACATGGCGTTTCAAGTCACTTAGGACTTCAGCAGGCATGTCAAGCGATATTTTAGGCATGATTTGGCTAAAATCATTCTGAGTATAAGTATTCCTATAGTAATACCCTGAGAATATTATGAGTTGATTATGGGTCGTTTTTTAAGAAATAATAGCGAATGTTGAAGAAGCGCCACGATTGGAGTAGGAATGATGAAGTCAGTTACCAAAGGCGGAGAGGCACTTAGTTTGCTAAATGCAATTAGGAGTAATTCTGGTCAAATGGATACAGTCGGACTATCTGATGATAACATTATGCGATTCGCTAACTTAGATTCTAATCTCCTTGAGGCAATAATTGAAGCATCAACAATGCACAGTGATTTAACAAAACGTCTAGGCAAAGATATTATGCATAAAGATGAACAATCTTTAGTTGAATTACTACAAGCCGATTATGTAAACTTCTATGCTCCTGCGACCGTTAATCCATATGTTGCCCTCGCCGCAAGAGGTCCTTGGATTGTAACTTCTCACGGTGCGGTAATTCATGACAATGGCGGCTACGGAATGTTAGGTGCAGGACATGGTCCCTCTTCTGTCATTAGTGCAATGTCGCAAAATTGGGTAATGGCCAATGTAATGACACCATCATTTAGCCATAGTAGATTGGCAGAATCATTGAAAGCAGAGTTAGGGCATACTAGAGGTCATTGTCCGTTTACTAAATTTATATGCATGAATAGTGGTTCTGAATCAATGACTGTGGCATTAAGGATTGCTGATATCAATGCTAACAACCATACTGGACCTGGTGGTAAGTACGAAGGCTATCCGATCAAAATGGTGTCTGTAGAAAGAAGTTTTCACGGACGTACCGACAGACCAGCCCAGATCTCCCATTCTTGTAAAAATGGGTATGACAAAAATCTCGCAACATTTCAAAATAGAGATAATCTAATACTAGTTCCAGCGAATGACCCAGATGCTCTAGAAGCAATATTTAAACGGGCAGTTGACGAGAAATTTTTCATTGAATTAGTAGCCATTGAGCCAATTCAAGGTGAAGGTAATCCTGGATTGTGTGTTTCACGCGAGTTTTATGATGCAGCTAGAAGATTAACCAACCAACATGACTCAATGTTACTTGTAGATTCAATACAAGCGGGCATTAGAGGTCAAGGCTGTTTGTCAGTTATTGATTATGACGGATTCCAAGATGCTGAGGTTCCAGACCTAGAAACTTGGTCCAAGGCCATCAATGCCGGCCAATACCCACTTTCGGTGTTGGGAATGAATGAAAGATCAGCATCCATGTACGTAGTTGGTATTTATGGAAATACCATGACTACTAATCCTAGAGCGCTTGAAACAGCAGTTGCCGTACTAGAACAAATCACTCCTGAATTACGTAAAAACATAAAAGATAGGGGTAAAGAATTTGTTGATAAATTAAAATTATTGGCAAATGAATTACCTGGCACCATAACCAAGGTTCAAGGTACTGGATTACTGCTAAGTGCGGAATTAGAACCGACTAAATTTCCAGTCGTTGGTTTTGATGCAGTTGAGCCTTGGTGTAGAAGAAGAGGTCTAGGTGTCATACATGGTGGCCACAATGCTTTGCGATTCACCCCTCACTTCAGAATTACCTCAGAAGAAATAGATTTGATTATCGATATTGTCAGAGATGCTCTTGTTGCTTTCTCATGACAGGGTTGTTACGATATCTTCTCTCTTAAATTGCCTTGCTGCATATAGTGCCGCTAAAGCCGCATAGAATAATGATGTTATTGACCAAATTAGTACGTGTTCAACAATTACCCTATCTAGCAACAGCTCCCTTAATGCTAATAAAACATTGATTACTGGAATCGAGAACCAAAATGATTCGATACCATCTAAGTTAATCACCTGAGTAAATAGTGCTGGGAATATTATCAAAATTATCGCCGGACCCAATATAGATCCTGCTTCTTTTACGCTATGAGAACGCATAGCTAATGCTAATTCAAGTGCAACAACCATTATTGCGAATAGCATTATTGATAGTACAATTAGTATAATTGCCGGGGTAGATAAATCTGGTACTCCTATGAAATCTGATGTGGCTAAATAACCAATAGCAAATAATAGCCCCACAATCTGCAGCATGACTCCAACACCTGTGATTGATGCAACACCTAGCCACTTACCCATTAGTAATTCATTGCGCGTACAAGGAAGCCCAAGTAAAGCCTCTAAAGTCCCCCGCTCTCGTTCTCCTGCCGTCATATCTATCGATGGTTGAATGGCGCTAGAAAATGTCCATATTGCCAATACCAAGGGTATGAATAACGATAAAATCAATCCAGCTTGTTCTCCCTCTGTAGCAACATCAGATTTTGATATGTCACCATCGTACCTCAATGGGTCCAAAGTAGAGTCTACGTCTAACCCTCCTTCAACTATCTTTACTTCTGTAAGATTAGCCTCCCAATTAATTAATGATTCAACAATTCTACTTCTAGCTTCAGTTGAGCCTTCAGAAGTTGATAGATATATTATTGAGTAATACCAAATTTCACCGGTCTGATTAAGTCTTAGTACGGCGTCAAGTTCCATATTTCTAACACGATCAAAGTCACCTCCCGGAATTGATAATGATTCATTAAAAGTTACATTTTGGTAAGTGATTTCAGTTGTTGAATAATTGAATTGTTGAATCAATTCTTCGGGAAATTGTTCACCCTGTACTTCAATTTCTATGATACGAGAATCCAATTCTGCAGCTTCAGATTCCAATAACACTGGAAACACAATAAATAGTACTGGAAACATCAAAATTGGAATAATGATTATTGCCACTATAGTCCTCCAGTCTCTAACAAATTCGATAACTTCTTTTTTTGCTATCGTTTTTACTCTGTGAAAGGAATTACTCATCTTCATCAACTCCTATATGTTCTATAGTTGAAGGTAATTTAGGCTTGAATAATTTATTCCAAAGTTTACCTAATGAACCATCTGACTTTTTGTCTTCAAATCTCATTCGTGCTTTTTCTTGTGTTAGATGAACATAAGCTTCCTCTAGTGAAGAGCACCCTGTTTTTGTCATTAAGTCCTCAGGCGAGCCATCTGCTTTAATTACACCATTATGAATTATAATAATTCTATCACAAACTTGCTGGGCCTCATACAATTGGTGGGTGGAGTAAATAACAGTGCCTCCTTCATTACCAACTTGTTTGACCAGTGATCTGACAGTCCGTGCACTAGTGATATCCAAGCCGGCTGTTGGCTCGTCCAGTAATAGGACTCTTGGACCATGAGCCAATGCGCGCAATAGCGCAGTTTTTTGGCGCATACCTCT
>CEQW01066306.1_pt1 | contig 13174 bp, 12 predicted proteins | sample 530891 | NCBI WGS metagenome assembly CEQW01 (sample SAMEA2621066, study PRJEB7988) | marine metagenome | biome: marine biome (ENVO:00000447); feature: surface water layer (ENVO:00002042); material: "saline water (ENVO:00002010), including plankton (ENVO:xxxxxxxx)" | depth 5 m
CCCGCACGGTCTGATCGCACAGAGCTATGACGAAGACGGCATTGCAATCGACGGTGCCCAGGACAATTATGATTACAACAGAACACGACCCATTGTGAGAACAAAGGCCCAGGCTGAAGGGGCCATTGAAGGAAAGGCGCGCGACTACAAAATCGCCGACAAATTCAACACCAGCTTTGCGTTTACGCGATTTTTGGCGCAAAGCTCTGACATTTGCGCTGTTCGCGACGTTAACAAGTTAACGGGCCGCAAGTGGAAACGTGGAGAGGCCCCTCCTAGAGTGTCGGGGGCTGAATAATGAGTGACGTGTGTATAAAACTGTATAATCGTTGCTTTTCTCTCTTAACATAGATGTTTACGAGCGCGCTGTGGTAGGCATTGGACGGTTTTACACACACCAGTCTGTTTTACAAACTAACAAAACCTCATGAAACCACTTACGTGTCCCCGGAAAGCGTAGCGTGTGCTCCAGATATACCATCAACTCCGCCCTTGACAATCGTGTCGATCTGATCTACCTTGGCGACCAGCCGCAGCACCATCAGCCGCAGCGAGTCAACTTTCTCCTCAAGCTTCTCGATGCGCTCGTGGTCGAGGTCCTGCTGCGACTTGACCCGGAACCGGCCCCGCTCAAACGCGTCGACGGGCTGAGGACGAAGCGACATGCGACTACTACGCTTTCTGTGCTAATACGCCCTCTCATCACGTCTTATCGCACCGCTCTGTGTGGATTCTGTCAGGATTGACACAGCAACTGGCAGCTCTGTCGGTCCACACATGCGAAATCACAAGACGTTGTGTAGTATGTCCAATAGGTGCAACGCTTACGCTCTGGACTACAAAAAGTGCCACTATTGTGAAAACTGCCGCCACCGCAAGCGCGGTCCAACGCCGTTGACGCAAACAGCGAATGTAGTGTGCAGGAGTGTGTAGACATGATAGATACGCAAGCATGAACTCTAGTCCACGCTGCACGCCGAGCACAAGCCAAAGAAAGCCTGCTATCGAGTGGAGCGCCAAGGAGCCGTCAGGCCCCACATCCTCCGCAAAATGAACCATCGATGAGGCCACAAACAGGCATGTAACAACCGGAGATGGAAGTGGGGCCAAGCAACAAAGCGTATAGATTTGCGGCCATTGCGACGTGACAAGATCTGTAGCACCGTGAGCTCCAACGATTGCCACGAGTGGGCGCACGTGTTGCATGTTGAAAGAGTAAACCCCCATGTGCGTGATACACAAACACTGTACCGAAGAAGAGATAACACCATAAATATGCAAAAAAATTATAGTTTAGCGCTAAAGCCTAAATCGCTTTGCCGCGTCCAAGCTGCAACTCGCGAGCGCAAAACAGGCGGTTAAGGATTTCTCGAATCCACCGCCATCCATGTATTGGGAGCACCAACCCTTTGGTGTCTTGACCGCCCACCAGCATCAATGTGGACGCCGTCGAGAGGGCTGCCTGAAAACGAGACCTATAATACTCGAAGACGATGCCGCGTGATCGCCAAAACGGATTGTATGTCACCCCCCAGAACAGAAGCACTATGGCGAGAACTGGAAAATAAGACCCGACGCGAGCAACCGAGCAAGCTGTGCGAATCTTTTGCTCTGTTGTAAGCACCCAGCTGCTTGTTGGAAGCTGTTGGATCGAGTTGCGCGCTTGCCTGTCATACCGGAAAAGTGCAAGCATCAGTGCTGTGACGGTCATTGCGGCACTACGAGTCGCAACAGCAGCGTCAGTCAAGTCACCAAACAGCAGCGCTTCAAACCACAGCGTTGATGCCAGCAATATACTGGGTGCAAACGACCCCGTTTGGTAATAAATGTGTGGAACGAGAAGCGCAATGCTGCAAACCAGTTGAGACACAATGACGGAGAATATCAAAGTAAGTGCAAGTCCCTTGCTACATTCCAAACTGGCGTTCATGTACACGGCGCGCTCAAATGCGTGCACACTCATTTGTAGACTTCCTTCGGCGACTGCTATCAGCATAATTAACGTCCCTGCTTCCGTCCAAACACGGCGTAAGTCTGAGTTTCGGATCCGCATGTTCTTACGCTTTTTACGCTTATGAGTAAATGTATTTGTCATCAATAGTATATAGCGGCGAGTTTTCTTTTACACCCGTTGCTCATATATGATACACGTTCAACCACGCCAGTCCTAGAACCTAAAACTCCGCATCAAGATCAAGTTTTGGTAAACACCGCTTTGCATATTTTGGCGAACACCCATTACTGACAGCATCAATCAGAGTGTCGGGGTCCGCAGATTGCACAACGGACACTGCACTCTGGTCTTTGTTTTGGAGAAGTACAAAAGCTGGAAGGCGTGCCACTTCAAACTCTTCGACGAGCTCAGGGGCATCGGGTGTGCTGATGTAAATGTGCTCGAATTGGTACTCATCGGAAAGTCTGGCAATCGACGCGGAAAAGGGACCGCACTTTACGCAGCTGGGAGATCCAAATTGCACGAGGATTGGTCCAGAAAACGACGCAATCGCACAAGTGTATGCATCAAGCGTATTTACTATCATTCTGGGCCGTTTTGAGTCGGTGCAATTGGCGCAGTCGCTGTATTCGTGTCACAAGTGGCGCATGGTCGTTTGGAATCAGCAGACATAGAGCGCCGGATAGCGGCGGTTGGTTTACGCTTAGTCGGAACTGTCCGTGAACGCGTATTGTGAACAACCTCAATCTTTGAGACAACCTCAAACGGTTCGGTAAAGGTAATCCATTTTGCTACCTTTCCTCCTCGATTGGCACTAAACGTTCCGGTGGTTTCGAGCTTTATGCAAAACAGCCTGCCGCCATGTGCCATGCTCAGGTTTGTGATGTGGAATTTGGCAAATGCCGGAAGACAATCGTGAGGACCGTTGCCTGGCACAAACTGCGCAGAAACGTGCTTAATCGCTGTTGGCTGTTTGAAAATTCTATCCGCTTTACGCATTTGGTTGGAAAGTGCGAGTCCTCCAGGGTTGACGCTGTCAGGAACCGGCGTTTTGTCGTCCGCAAAAACAAGCGACGCGACAATATTTGGCGTGTCCACAAGATATTGCTCATAATTAGCTCGCTTCTTGTAAGTACGTCGATTGGCTGGTTCCTGTGGACCCTCGTGTGTGAGCCATATTCCGCGCTCTTTTTGTTCATGCCGCCTTACATGGCGTCCCCAATCCGATTCTGGGTTTGGGTCGTGTGAAAGACTGTGCCAATACGGCCCACGGCGCGTAAGTGTCTCAGGAGGGTCTTCAAATTCGTCATCTGAAAAGTCGTGGTCCTTATTATCTAAACCATCGGAACGATCCATTTTTTTGAGGGGAACAGGTCGAAGTTCTGTGGTGCAAAAGTCGACGTACAATCTCACGGCTTTTCGGGCAAGGACAAAGTTTCGAAAAACTGGCCTCACCACTCCTGCGGCCAAGTCTGTACGATCGCGCGATATGCGTTGCATGTGCGGAAAACAGCCAATAATAGTTCTTGGGATTGGTGACGGTAGGCGGGAGCATAAACAGCTCATTTTTGCAAATCTTGTGCACGTTTGCATCAGATTGGCCACTGATGGTATGTGGTCAAGGAAAAGTGCAAGGGGGTCCCAGCAATCGTCGGGTAAATGCATAATATGCGACTTTCCGCTGGCTGCCCTTTCACGGCAATGTTCGCGGACCACAGAACAAAGATGCCTGACTTTTTCAGTTGCTCTGTTGAGTAATTTAAACCTCGTGACTATGCCATGGCGCATTTGGGCAACAAACGACTCTGTGTAAGGATCGCCACATGATATCAATGATCGGTTGAGTTTTTCCAGCGCGTCGGCTTCATCCACGACCACTGCTGGAGTTCCCAAATATTGCCTTTCTTTAAGCACATTTACGATCCGGGCCGTTGCATTTTCGGCCAATCGAAACGCGTCACATGCTTCTACTGCAAATTCCACAACTCTTCCATGCTTTCCATATGCGTCAGATGCGATAGGATACCCAAGCAGGATTTCTGTAAATTCAAGCAAGTTTATTGGAGTGTCAAAATCAAACGGCCGGTCGTCGTTTTGCGTTTCATGCGAAACAAAACAGAAACGTGCAGATTCAAAGTGCATGGTACAGGGCGGGTGATGCCCCTGGTCACACCAGGGATCTTTAGGAAATTCGATACGATGTCCTGGGTTTGAGCAGCGAAAGCGACGGTCGCACCGTTCTATCATAATCTGAGCACGTTTTCTGACTAGACTCTGGTTAGGACAAATGCGATTTCCGGGAGTATGAAAGATTGTCATGTCGCTTACGTTGACAATCCGGCCCGAGATATGTGCCCTTTGCATCAATTCTAGCACTATTTCGAGTTTTGCTTGCTCCCATTCGGGTTTAGAAACCCCACTGTCCATTGCCCCTTCCCACTCGGGCCATGTCATGTCGAGTGCTGCTTGCGCATCCATGGACACTATGGGGTTTAGCGAGGTTTGTATTGTATTCACTGGTAAGGGTCTGGTGTGTACGTGCATAAAGTGTACTGATTAAAATGTAGAGTAAGACATGAAACTGTGTGTCTCACATTAAATAATGGCTACCACCCAGCAACGGCGCGCGTATGTCGTGGCCGTTGATTGGCCGTTCAGACAATTGACGACCTTGGGGAAGCTGACTGACGTTTTCACCGGATTTGCGGAGACGCATCTCGGAATATTTATTCCAAACTGCACGCCTCATGAGGTGGCAGCGCACTCTGTGCCAAATGTATCCGATGTCACCGCGCGTAACATGCGGCACGTTTGTTTTGATTACCTTGCCGACAAGTATCCCCGTTTTCAAAGCACTACCAACCCCTCATTCTGGACGGACGAGACTCGCGTGTGGCTGTACCCAATATTGGGTGTTCATGCTACAGCAGTTCACTCGGCATGCGAGGAAGTAGCTCTTTTAAAGCCGTACAATTCAACCATCTATAGACTTAACCCCATGTTGGGTGGGGTGTGGCCTTTCCATTGTGGCTCTGCAACAAGCAACGGGGTTGCGCAAAGTCACTGCGCTGCTCTTACCATGCGCATCGTTGCCCGCGCTCGAAGCGGAAACGTTCGTGCTTACACTGACGATACAGCTGCGCTCAACGATCTTGGCGTTCCGATTGGGGGTTTGGAGCACCCTTGCGCTCCGCAAGTGCTCACTGGCTTCAAACCTCGAGGCGCGCTTGAAGCTATGCAAACAGCAGGAGTATTGGGGAATGCAGTTGAGGGATTTGAGCGCGCGATTAGTTTATGCCGAGCGACCTCGACTAAAACAGGGACAGTTTACACACTAAATGGACATATACCATCCCTCTCTATGCTTAGGGAAGTGTGATACGATTGGCAGCACCCCTCTAAATAATAACAGTTGTTCAATCAGCTTAAAAGTGTAAAGGGTGCGCGTACTGAGTAAACACGCGTGCGAATCATGGACAGCCTTTCCGCTGAACGCTCGAACGCCAAACTCAACGAGTCGCTCGCTGCGCTTAAGGTAACCGAAACAGAAACTAAAGATAGTTTAAGAAAAAAGTTGGGCATGAAGAAACCGTCAAAGGGGGTTCAAAAAAAGGATATATTGAGCCCAGAGGAACAGCTTCGCAGGAACGAGGCAGCGGTCAAGCACTACAGAGAGACCGAGGCCTTGAGGAAAGAGGAAAAGGAAAGGGAGCAGGCCGAAAAAAAACAATTGCAAAAGCAAAAGGAGCAGGCCCATAAAAAACAATTGGAAAAGGCGCGCAGCGCACAGGAAGCTATCGAGAATATGAGTGCAGCTAAACTCAAAGCCGTGCAAGAAGAAATACGCAAACAAGAGTTGCAACACGCAAAAGACAAAGGCTTTGCCCGTTCGTCGGCACCGGCCTCTCAGACGCCACGCGATCACGGTTCAATTGGTGAGGTGTCTATGTATCAATGGGAAGATCTTGAAACGCTTGCTTCTAAGACGGAAATTGGCAACACGGTGCATATTAATGACACATACGAATTGGTTGATGGTGAAATACTGGTTGGAAAGGTGCCATGTGCCCCACGAAAAGGCGAAGATGTTATTTTCTGGGATGATCTTGAATTTCCTGACGCTTTCGAAAGCAGTTATGCACCGTGGCAACAAGTAAGCCAGTGGAAAAGGGTGTTTTCCAATAACCCAGATGGTTTGGATTTTCTGAAAAAAATTGGGGAAGGTAACTTCAATTTGGTATTTGAAAAACGGGACGATGTTATCGTTGATGCCAGTAGCTGGCCGCCACAGCTCTCCAAAGGTGGTGCACTTCCTGACGATGCGGCAAACCCAGCTATACGAATCACGCGCGGCTTCGAATTCGGTTCGTCTCGCGAAAGCAGCATCTTGGAGGCGACCATGAATTTGCATGCCGCAAAAATTGGGCTAGGTCCACCAATATATGCAGTCGCGATTTTTGCGTACAACGAGCCCAATGCCTACCAACGCATGCAACGCTTCGGAATGGTGACAATGATGAAAAAGTGTGCCGATTTCAATAGTGAAATCCGCCGAATCCTTTTGGATCCACGGCCAGGTTATCTAAAGCCCCACGCCGTGTTCTGTGCTCGGGAAATACAATGGCTGTGTTTCCGAATGGCAAATCTGGGCGCAATTAATTTTGACGCAAAGCCCGCGAATGTACTAGTTGCCGACGACAGCAAAACATTTTATATGATCGACTACGATACACACTTTTTCATCACAGACGCAATGGTTCATGCGCATGTTGGCAAGAAGGCGCGGTTTTTCATAAACTTGCTCATTTTTACGATGCACATCCGGGCATGGACAAGCCCTCATTTTGCGGACCCTTTTTGCAAGGCACTCAAAAAACCATTGATGGAAATGTGGATGGATATCTGTTCCGAAAATCGCTCTTTTGGCGAACAAGCAGCCAAGAAACTGCGTACAATGGAAGTAAAAACAGCAGCACAGATGAATGACGATTACAAAAAAGAGAATATTACATCTGTGCCTCACGAGAATGCTGAGCGCCTTTGGGCGCAGTTCAGAGAGATCATATATCATTATTTTTTACGCCAAGAAAGCAGAAACAATCACAGAAGCGAGGTCAAGAATTTTAACTGGCAACTAACGCAACGATTTACATCAATGCCATTGCTGGTGCCACAGCTGTTGAAATTCACACTTTTTTATCGTGGATCTGAGCGGTTGGAAGACGAAAACGAAGAGGCTCGCTGGATGGAGTCGCTTGAAAACTGTCAGAAAGATTGAAAAGGGTGCGTAAGGTAGCGACGACACTTACTTCACTTGGGCTGTAAATAGACCGCATTTCGTTTGTTTAGAGTATCAACAATTGGTCGTGTTTTCCCTGATTGCCGTTGCGTTAAGATAGGCTTGCATCCCCAGGGAAAGCACAGTGTACGCATTAACAAGGTCAATTTGTGACCTTCTCGCTATTTGCAGATACGCCACACGGCCACTGTCAGAAAAGTTATCGGGAACAGAAAGCGTTGGTTCAATGAACCGATCTGTTGCACACAAAAGGTCGCATGAACATTTGGTCAACGCGGAAGGAGGGGATGGGGATTGTCCCGTGTGCTTAGATCCAATACCCCGCGCAAGACACACCCAAATGCATCTCGGTATCAGGAGTTTTCAATGCACACACGCGCTCTGTCGGACCTGCGATCGCAACATGCAACGCGTGGGAGATAACCGCTGCCCCACGTGTAGGGCTCCACGCAAAGGCATGAGCGTAACAGACGCGGAGCCATCTCCAGACAGAAACATCACTCAAGAGGGTGAGTGGGAGTCTTTTTCCGTGTGGTCTCTTGAGCAGAGCGGATTTGAGCCAATTTTCACCCGGGGGCGTGATGGAAGATTGGTCCGCCCCGACACGGGCCATACCATGTTTTTCCCAGTGCAACCCCCAACCTCACTGGTGGATGGAAATGTAACTGATGTGTTGAGAGGAGGGGCAGCGATTGATGAACGTACCAGGGTTGCTCTGAGCGCGCTTTCTGGAATCCTTCCCTTTGGCCTTGTCGAGGGCCTGCTTGATCCCGGCAGTGTTTCGATCTCGGAGTGGCATGCCATTCGGGCCAGAGGGCGACCCACCAACCGAGACGGACCTGTCCATGCGCCCCCTTTTCGCCAGTCAAACAGAAACGGGGGACGGCGCAGGCCCGAGCAACCGAATGTGCACAGTCATAATGGTTGGTGTTAGCGCTCGCGCTCGATTAGTGGCCTCGAACCGTTTACGCACATAACATTTGTTCTTTGCGCGCTAGTCTAAGCGCGCATTTTACTAAGTTAACTCTAAAGTCTGGAGTCGACTGAACCTAAAAAGTGACACACTTATCATGTTCGCCGCGACACCTAGACGGCTAGTGGCCTGGGTCACAGGTGCGATGATGCTGATCAGTTTTGCTCGCACATCAGTGTTGTTTTTGGAAAGCATGGCAGCGGTGCGCGATGAGCGCGATGCTGATATTGAGCTACTTGAAATATGCAAATCCGGCGCAGCTCGAGGCTCCACAAAAATGCGCGGCGCATGTTTGCAAGCACAGGCAGATCGGGCTTCGCCGCTCGTGCTCAAGGCTATTGTGCGAGCTGTAGCAACCGCGTGGCGCGAGTTTTCAGACGCGGTAAGCACACCGTACGGTATGCTTACTGTCGTACTTTTCCTTCTGAGCAGTCTGGTGATGCCAATTGTACCATGGCTTCGTATGATTGGTCGAACCATGCTTCATCCCGAAGAGGAAGAACACAGCGACGACAATGACATGGAGTCAGATCGCCACGTGATTGTTCTTGCGGGATCTAATGGAGTGCATACAAACCGAGGAGGGTTGCGCAAACGCGTCACTCGCATGTTTAACGGTAAAGATATACACGGTGAAACCGCTCGACTGCGACACATTGAAATGCCAGCCTCGTGGTGATATCAAATGTCAAAAGCTATGTACGCGTGTACACGTGCAACCTATCAGCACATTATTTGTTCACCCGTAACAGTGTCTATAACACGTGTGTCCCAAAAATGGAAGTGTTGGGTTTATTTGTGAACTTCCAACACTTAGGCCGCTTGCCATCTGCGTTTACTCGTTGCTGAGATCGGCAAAATTATGAATGCGTGTCGGACCATCTAGTCCCGCGGTCTTCATTACTTTTGTTAGTATCTCTGTTCCAAGCTTGTTTGGTTCGTCCTCGCGAAGGTTGTTGGTGTCTAGAGCAGAAGGCGGAGAGAGTCCGTAAGAGCCAATCACCTCTTCCCAGGGCGCTTTGTCCGCAACAACGCACACTTTTGAAAAGTATGTGCCGTCATGGTACACCTTTCCATATTCGACAAACTGTCTGATGGCGTCTGCCAAGGCGCTCTCGACATCCCCCACCTCGTCATTATCACGAATCGTCCAGCGATTCCAACGAACACGTACACTCATGTTCAGGATGGAAGTGAATCCGTAAGTCAGGTGCTCCACTTCAATAAATGACATTACACACACCCATGCCACCTTTCCTTTGAAGCTTTGGAAATCTTGTTCTTTTTGGGAAAGTTGTTCTTCTGCATCTTGCAATAATTGTTGCGTTTGTTTAAGCTGACGCTCCGCCTCTTCTAGGGACGTTTTTGCCAGTTGAACCTGCATTTCCCAGTGTTGGCTCAGCTGCTTAAGCGATTTTACATTGTCGCGATCATCCTTAAGTGAATATTGCTTTTTGTTGTCACGTTCATACGGTGTTTCGCGACTTGCTTTTTCTTTACCCATTTTGCCCTCCACCGCATCACTGCTTAATTTTTTGCTTCCGTGGACATTGAGCGCCAACAAATTTGGCAAACTCATGTTCTTATCGTCAATTGTTCACTTGTTCTATTCTTGTCAATATGAACAAGCACTTATCTAACCAGACTGTTGGTGTGTAGAAACGGGTGCTGAACTGCTAGTCAGACACAACCATGTATTATTATACCATTAACGAGTTGTTGCTTGCTTACACTTGCTCGCGCATGCTAGCTAAACAGCGAGGTGCTGCCATCCTGCGCGCTGCGTTCGCCGGAATCGATCTCAAAAAGCAGGCGGTAGGTCTTCCATGCACAGATGCCCTGCGTGCCCATCACAGTCGCGTTGCCGATTACGACAGGAGTGTGATTGTCGTGGTCCAAGAAGTGCGCGGCGATTGTACCGCCCAGCGCCATGGCCATAAGTATGTCAGCAAAGAAGAACGCCCACTTGGGCTCGACTGGCAACAGCCCGTTCAGTGCGTACTCTTCCCCTTGCCAGTAGCCGCGCGCAAAGCCGTAAGCCGTGGCGCCAAAATGGAGTCCGCACGTGACATACACCACGTAATACGCGTACTCAAGCACACCGTCCTCCAAAGGCTGCACACCCAGCAGCACAAGCGCAACGAGCGCAGCCACAAAGTAGCCAAAGTAGATAACGGCCGTAAAAATTACCTCTGTTTTGAAATCCATGATGATCTATCTACACACGTCCCAAAGTGTACTTATTTACCGAAGGTCTCACCTGTACATATGTTGTAAGCCTGGCGCACTGCCACGCCGAACGGGTTTACCGCCAACAAAAACCCAGCCTGTGTCTGAAGAAACGCTGTAGTTTGGACCCGCTGCTTTTCCACGCAGCTCTGACGGAAACTGCACAAGTTCTTCGTACGAACCGTACCACTCGTTAGAATAGATGCCTTTTACAGCAGATCGTTTTATCTTGTGTTTGGTAACATACCATCGCGTGCATTCACAGGTGTAACAGTTGCCGTAGTGCAAACCTTTGTACCCCAGGCTGTCTCTGTAGAAGGCAAATACAGTGTCAGTCTCTTGACATTGAAAGTAAGGAGCACAGCAACATCGAAGAAGCACATTGGCGCCACTCTCGCCAATGGGAGGGGTGCCAAACAACGCATAAACAAGCTCTTCGCGCCTTTTGGCGCCTTGAAGAGCGGCAAACAACGCAATTGTGGTCTTTATGGCGCTTGCCTCGGGTCCATCCCCATAGTCTAGAGTGGCCAACAATGAGCTGTATTCGGCTCCTCGCGTGTTAATACCGGCGTACCTGAGACTGTTTCCCCAGGAGAGAAACTGAAAAATACCGTTGGCACAACAGCAGTTGATGCCTATATCTGACATCTGAAAACATCCCCATGGGGGGATCGACCACGTAGTTTTCTCGTTCCACACTTTTTTTTCGTTGTACTTTTTGTTGTAAAGCAATGGGTAATCGGTCTTGGCAGAGTTTGGTAAAAATGTCAAAGGTTTTAGTTCTTCACTACTACCACACATGTTTGCCGCATTCTTCATTTGACAGCTAGCTATGGCTACTCTGTCACATGCACACTTGATAGTTATTTTGTCTGGTGGTGTGACATTTGCGATTTTACGCCATAATGGCGTACACCAGACAACGCTGAGTTAGAAAGTCTTTCACATCCATGCCCTGGTCGGTTGCCATTTGCGCAACTGTTTCGATGTGCGACTTGCCACTGGCGGCGTCCGTCACAAGTTCCTTGTTTGATGCAATATTGGCAATGCACCCGTCGTAAATCACGCGATATTCGATGGATTTTCCTGGCAATGGCTTGAAATTGGAGAACTTGAAGCCACCAGTGCCAGAGGCAGTGCCATAGGTAAGCTCTTGGTAGCGATAATTTGCATACGTTGGCAAATCCTTTACGTTGTCTGGGAAAGAGAACCGCTCAGACGTTGGATCGGCGTCGGGAACGTACTGAGAATTTCCTTCGCACATGTGATCCTTTATCAGGTCCGCGGGAACCAGAATGCCAACCTTTTGGAGCGTGGAAGGCATGTTGAGGTAAATTGTTCCGCCTTCCGGGAAATCTGAGCTTACGCTGTCACCAGCCGAGGTGCTTTCGATGTGCGAGACCTTAGGGAAGGCTGCAAAGTCAGCCATCGGAAGCACTTGCTTTACCGCAAACTTGAGCTTTTCTGCGTGGTTGTTTCCAAACTTTACCGCCATGTCTTTCATTGAGAGATTCATGCAGATTGCAGACCTTTCCGTGGCAAGCATTGAATTTGCATCACCCTTTTCCTTGGCATCGAGCACTGCGTCTTTGTCAAAACAATACATGACTCGCGCTTCCATGGATACACCGTTGCCGGCGATTTCGACTTGCCAGGTGAATGGCATTGCAAACATCTGCGGAAGTGCATCGGCTTCATCTCCTCCAGCCAAAAGTGCATTGTAGGCGGCTGGAGCCTTGTTCCAGGGAGTGATCCCCTCATTCACAATTGGCGCAATGGTACAATCCCGCGAATCGTAAAGAAAGAGGCAGGTATCTCCACAGGCAAGCTGGGCTGGAGAAATGGCGCGAATGCGCTGTTCATGATTTTCGAGCATGTTTGCGAGTTTTTCTTCCTTGCCATTGCTCATCACCGCCAGTCGGTCGGCGGCTCCTGAGATGGCACGCTGCCAAAGCTCCTGGCATGCGTCGGCTTGGTTTTGTTGCGTTTGGGTGAGCCCCTTTGCGGTAAAGAACCCCTTTGCGGGAAGCGAGCACGCAAAAGCGCCCCACTTTTGCATCGTTTCCGTTTTACAAAGCTCCATCATATGCGCCGGGAGCGCGCCCGGATTTGGCGCTTCAGACATCGTGCACGTGACTTTTCCCCCATTGAGGTAAAGTCCAGGCATGCCCGATTTTCCGGTGGCTTGGTTGACACACACTCCAGAAACCTCAACGGTCATTCCCGGGGCACATGCGTTTACGCCAGTAGCGCCACCATCTTTGCTTTCCTTGTAGAAAGACATAGACGCGGTGCTTACTTTGCGCAACTTTGAATATTCGTCAATGACGAGTTCGCGCGACTTGAGTTTAAACTTGCCATCCCCGTTTTCGGCAGTTTCCGGAGTGTCAATTTGACGAGAGGGCACGTAGAACACCTCGCCCGGAATACCGGTTTGGATTACGTCTTGGGCGCCGTTGGTGATAACACCGGTGACAATCAGATCAATGCGAATTTTGGGAATCATGCCCTTGGGACCTTGCACCGACTCTTCCTTCACACGCGTGACGACGCCCTGGAGCTTGGAGAGGGAAGTGGCGCCTCCGCCCTTGTCGACACGCAACTTGCGCATTGGCTCTGGTGGCGGGGCGTCAAATATGCTGGCCATTGCTTTTGGCTTGTCCCCAAGCGAGGGGCTGGCCGCTCGTTCTTCTTCGTCCTTTTTGGGCGAAGTAACTGC
>CEQW01019454.1_pt1 | contig 13021 bp, 10 predicted proteins | sample 530891 | NCBI WGS metagenome assembly CEQW01 (sample SAMEA2621066, study PRJEB7988) | marine metagenome | biome: marine biome (ENVO:00000447); feature: surface water layer (ENVO:00002042); material: "saline water (ENVO:00002010), including plankton (ENVO:xxxxxxxx)" | depth 5 m
CTTGAATCCTTTCGCCGCACAAAGCACATCGAAATTGGCAGCGCCGTGGTCTCCATTCTCGCCTCCGGTGGGCCCATCGCCCAAGCAGAGCGCATGGCCAATGTTCTCAGCCTCCACGGACTCGACGAAAGCGAACAGCGCTGTCTTCACATCGGGTTCTCAGCGGGTCGGTTTGAATTCATGGCCAGACCTTACGGCGTGATTCCACGAAATTCCATTGAAGAAGCCGCATGGCCAGCCTTGCGGGGGCAGATTTTCATGGAAGCCGCTGAAATTTTCCTCCGCCTCTTGCGAGGTGACGTGATCAATTCAACCATGATTCGTCCAACGGTGCTGACCCGAGCCAACTTCAAAAGCGACGAGGATTGGATGTTGGTTCAAGAGGCCGCCGTGGAGTTTGAGGCACTTGATGCCCGACCCGATTCCATTCACATTCCCTCAAGGTACGTCTTTGAAGATTTGAAAATCGTGCCCACCGAATTTCGTCGTGAATTGCTCAAATTGGTTGCAGGCACCCATGACCCACGCGCTCAAACCTTTGTGAACAGCATCCTGCCCGTGAAGGTGTTCAACCTCTCCATCACGTCGCCTGAAGTGATCGATGCAACCCACGAACGCATGCGAGAAGTCTACCACAAAGACGGGGGAGCATGGAAGCGAAGCGACATGCCGAGGACGAGCTTTGTCTTCCTGAACGCTGAGGAAGGACTGACGGCAGAAGAACAATCCGCGGCGGCACAAAACGAGGCCGACCGGGCCTTGAGCGCCTACTGGAACGCCTTGGAGGGCACCATTGACCCGGACAAAGTGTCCCGTGCTGCCAACAATGCACTGATCGGAAACGTCGAAGACATTGCGAAACAAATGGTGGAACGTTTTCATCCAGAAGACCGCATCATGGCCTGGTTTGATTTCTTCAACCATGACGCCGACCGGGTCTGTAGAAACATGACCGCCTACATGGAGCAGGTCGTGCCCATGGTCGAGTCCATGCTGGAGGGTGCGTGAGATGGGCATCAAACACAACACCTTTTCTGCGGTTCAGCCGGGCATGCCCGGTTCGGGGATGTACCCGGAATCGCCTCTCGGGGAAAAGGTCGAAGGCATTCCAACCGGACGAGAAGTGGCTTGGGAGCCTCTGGTGGATTACCGCCGAAACGGTGTCTCGGAGACCACCATCCACGGGGCGGTCGCATGGGCGCATGGCGACGAAGTCATCCACTCTTTTGGTGGCAATGTCCTCTGCTACGGCCGCTCGATGATGAAGCCCTTCATGCTCAAGGCCTTCACCGAGGAACTCGAGGATTGTTCATGGGAGCAGAAAGCCATCGCTGTTGCCTCTCACAACGGAGACACCGAACACGTCGCCGCTGCTCAATCCTTGCTCGCTGAACCAGAATGGCCGCTGATGCTCACGCCTCTTGACGTCCCCTTGATTCAATTTGGACGACAGGTCCGTCGGCCTCGGCGATGGTTCCACACCTGTTCGGGTGAGCATGCCGCAATATTGCGTGGATGCCGCAAAAAGGGATGGAACCGAGCCGGTTACACCCTCCCCACGCACGAAGTCTTTCACGCTTACATGGACCAACTTCGGAAATACCTCGGACCGGATTGGACACCGCTTCGCATCGCAAAGGACGGTTGTGGCCTCCCAACGGTTTCCAACACCGTTTCGGAACTTGCCCAAATTTATGCGGGTTTAGTCCGGGACAAGAATGAAGACTGGATTTGGGAAGCCATGGTGCGTAATCCCGACCTCGTGGGTGGATTCAACCGACTTGATTCAACCATCCTCAAAGCCGGAGAAGGACGTGTCATAGCCAAAGAAGGCGCGGACGGTTTGCTCGGTTTGGCCATTGAACACCCCGATTATCCCAAAGGACTGGGCATCGTGGTGAAAATTGCACACGGTTGGAATTCACAAGCCACATGGTACGTTGCAAGAGCCCTCTTGGGTGTTCTTGGCATCGACCTTCGCAACCCCTATCCACTTCATCGACAAAAGGCCTTCATCGTCCCCGGTATTGTCCCTGAACACTACGTGGATGTTCTCGAAACTGTACCGACATGGGATGAATGGGACCCTGACCTAGACCGTTGGAATTACGATACCGAGGTGGCGTGATGGACCCCGTCCTCAACTACATTGACGGTGCTTTTGTGGCCGCTCAATCCGGTGAGACCCTCGACACCGTGAATCCTGCAACCGGAGACGTCATCACCACGCTCCCGCGTTCAGGTTCCGTCGACGTTGAGGCGGCAACTTCTGCTGCCTTACGAGCATCCTCAAAATGGGCGGCAACCTCCATGGCTGAACGCATCCAATGGCTTCATCGTCTGGCCGACGCTCTTGACGAGGACCACGAGACCATCGCTCGATTGGAGAGCATGGACACGGGAAAACCCATCTCTTTGGCCCGTCGCGTGGATGCTTCCCGCTCGGTCGCTAACTTCCGCTTCTTTGCAGAATTTGGCGAACAACATGAGGAACCGACCTTCAGCGACCATGGTGCTGTGAACCATGTTCACCGTTCACCCATCGGTTGCGTGGGCCTCATCACGCCTTGGAACCTGCCGCTTTACCTCCTCACATGGAAAGTTGCCCCAGCCATGTTGATGGGCAACACCATCGTGGCCAAACCCTCTGAACTTACCCCGCTGACCGCCCACCACCTCGCCAGTGTGATGCAACGCATTGGGCTACCCAAAGGTGTCTTCAACCTCGTTCACGGGTTGGGCCCAGAAGTGGGTCAAGCCATGGTTGAACATCCCCAGATTCGTGGCATATCGTTTACTGGAGGCACGGCGACGGGGAAGATTGTCGCCGCCACCGCTGCACCCATGTTCAAGAAAATCTCCTTGGAATTGGGCGGAAAGAACGCCACCGTTGTTTTGGACGACGCTCCACTGGACGAAATCATGGACGATTTGGTGCGAGCTTCATTCACCAATTCCGGACAGGTTTGCTTGTGTGGCTCTCGGATTTTGGTTGACTCAGCGATCTATGAGGATTTCAAAGGACGCTTCGTCGAGGCCGTGGGAAGGATGGTCATCGGTGACCCCACCGAGGAGTCTACCACCATGGGGACAGTCATTTCAAAAGACCATCAACAAAAAGTCGAATCCTACATCCGTTTGGGTGTGGAAGAAGGTGGCAAGGTGTTGATTGGTGGGACCTCCAGTGAGGCGCCCGTTGACAATGTCCCATCGGAGGGCGCCTTTCTACGACCAACCGTGCTTGAAGGGCTCAGCCACACCTCACGTACCGCAACGGAGGAAATTTTTGGCCCCGTTGTAACCCTTCATTCGTTTGACAACGAAGATGAGGCCGTCGCCATGGCCAACGCTACCGAGTACGGCTTGGCTGGCTCCGTTTGGACGAAGGACGCCAAGCGTGGGCACGCCTTTGGTCAGCGACTTGACACTGGGATTGTTTGGGTGAATACATGGTTGAACCGGGACCTCCGCACCCCGTTTGGGGGCGTCAAACAATCCGGCGTTGGTCGAGAAGGTGGTGCCTGGTCGTTGAATTTCTTTTCAGAACTGACCAATATATGTGTGCTACAACCCTAAGAACACATGTTCAAAAGCCCCCTTGGCTTCAATTTACCATGGACGAAGAAACGCTTCCTCTCTTTGTCCTGCCCATGGTCCTGTTTCCAGGAGAACTTCAGGAACTGCGTGTGTTTGAACCAAGGTACCGACAAATGCTGGACACGTGCATCCTCGACGAACGTCCATTTGGATTGGTCATGAACGACCCGTTTGAACCCACCAATGGATGGGACGGGCCTCGGCGACACGGATGTGAAGCCATCATCCTCAACCACGAAACTCGGGGCGTCAACCATTTCATCACCATCACCGGCGGACGCCGGTTCTTCATCGACGAAGTCATCGCACCTGCCCTGCCGCCCTTTTCTGACCCCTCCATGACCAAACTGATTCAGGAAGGAGTTGCCCCAGACATCGAAACCTTGCTTGACCATCTGCCCGAGGACGCTGAGCACAGCCGACTGTACATCTCCGCCAAGGTCACCTACCTCGACGAAACCGGGGAGTTGAACGAGGAAGACCAAGCCTTCCTACGCACCATCACTTCCAACGTTGTCCAACGGGCTGGACGGGGCATGAACGTCGATGCAGCGGTCCTCAACCAGTGGGTCACCTCCATTTGCGAAGAGCAAATCAATGCTCGAAAAGAATCCATCTACAACATCGCAGCTTTGTGCCTCAATGACCTCGAATCAAGGCAACAATTGTTGGCGTGCTCCAACGCCACTGAGGCGATTCATGAACTGCGAACCCATGTGATGATCTTCGATGGCGAAGAAGAATAAGTGAAGGCGACGATTTGAAAACACCGAGGGCGGTGGAAGAATCATGTCCGTCTACCGTGAAGCACGGAAGGTCACCACCCACACGCTCCAAGAAATGAAGCGAGCAGGTGAGAAAATCACGATGCTCACCGCCTACGACTACTCGCTGGCGCGCCTGGTGGACCAAGCAGGCATCGATGTCATTCTTGTCGGCGACTCCGCCTCCAACGTGATGGCTGGACAAGCGACGACCGTTCCAATGACCTTGGACCACATGATCTACCATGCCCAATGCGTTGAACGGGCCGTTGATCGCGCCCTGCTCGTGGTTGACATGCCGTTTGGGACCTACCAGGGCAACTCACGCCAAGCCCTCGATTCCGCCATTCGCATCATGAAGGAATCCAGTGGCCATGCTGTCAAATTGGAAGGTGGCTCAGAAATCGTCGAATCCGTGGAGCGAATATTGACCGCAGGAATCCCCGTCATGGGCCACCTTGGCCTCACACCTCAGTCCATTTACAAATTTGGAACCTACTCTGTCCGTGCGAAGGAAGATGAGGAAGCAGAGAAATTGATTGCCGATGCAAAGGTGCTCGAAGCCGCGGGATGCTTTGCCATCGTCCTTGAGAAAATCCCTCGCGAACTGGCCAAACGCGTTTCAGAAGCCTTGAGCATCCCCACCATCGGCATTGGTGCTGGCCCGGATGTTGACGGACAAGTGCTGGTCCTTCACGACCTCCTTGGAATCACCATGGATTTCTCGCCTCGATTCCTGCGCCGATACCTGAACCTCGCCGAGGAAATTGACGGCGCCATCAAATCCTACTGTGATGATGTTCGTTCAGGGGATTTCCCGAACGATGAGGAATCCTACACTTCTTGATCAAAGGATGAGGCTGAAGGACAGCAACGAGCCCCCAAGGGCTCCAATGTTGACTCCAAGGGTGTGCCACAGGGCCAGGCGAAACGGCGGGAGATTGAATCGCCACCACGATGTGCTGATCCAAATCCAAACCACAACGGCCAAGTAGCCTCCGCAGACAAAACCCCCAAGCCCCGTTGACCAAATCAAAAACAGCGGGAAGGTAAGGGCAGCAACACCGCCCAAGTATTCCTTCCATCGGTTCTGAGGATGATGGGTCAGCCAGCGATGCAGCAATGGAGAAAATAGCATCATGAGCAGCAACCCACCTTGAGGGGGGTTGGGCAATCCATAGGTGAGGTGGGGGGACAAATAGATCTGCCATCCGGCTCCCGCCACAAAACCAAACACCGTCGGTGCGATCACGTTGTCCACCGTTTCTCGCCACGTGGCCGTGCTCGGTGGGTCAGAGGCCAAATCCAAAATCGGCGTCTGTTCAACAGCCGCGGCTTCCATGCTCCCATGGTGGAGGCAGGTTGTTTATGACTCTGCGTTCGGTCAATGGACCATGGAAGGCCGATGATGAATTAAACCTCGGCGCCATCGGTAGGCCATGGGCAAAGGTCGAATTGTTGCCGGTTGCATTGCACCGCATCCACCCCACTTGGTCTACGCCGAAAATCCACCGCAAAACGAACCTGTGGCCGAAGGTGGATGGGAACAACTTCGTTGGGGGTATGAACGATTGCGGGCTTCGCTTGCCGACAAAGACTACGACGCCATCGTTCTTCTTTCTCCGCACTGGCAAACCTACGTTGGAACCCACTTCCTGGGCCTGCCTCATTTTGAAGGGCTCTCTGTTGACCCTGTCTTCCCAAACCTCTTCCGCTACCAGTACGACATGAACGTCGATGTGGACCTCGCCAAAGCCATTCACGACGAAGCAGAAGCGGCGGGTTTACCAGTGAAAATGATGGAAAACCCCGATTTCCGTGTTGACTATGGAACCATCACCACTGGCCATTTGTTCAACCCAGATTGGGACAAGCCGTTGGTCGTCATCTCAAGCAACCGTTCAACGGCGTATTATTCCGTCGAAGTCATGCAAGAAATCATGATTGAATTGGGCAAGGTCACCCGCAAGGCCATTGAAGCGAGCGGAAAAAGGGTCGTCGTGCTGGCTAGCAATTCCCTCTCCCACCGCCATTTCACCACCGAATCCGAAGTTCCCGAGGACATGAGCAAAGAACACATCACGAGCCACGCCATGCACCTGTGGGACATGCGAATGATCGAATACATGCGCAGCGGTCAAGCCCAACGCATCTTGGACGAAATGCCGGAATTCACCGAGCAAGCCATTGCCGAGAGCGATGGAGGTGGATTGTCGTGGTTACTCTCAACCCTCGATGTGCCAGATTATCCAGCCATTCTCCACGGCTATGGCACCATCATTGGAACTGGAAATGCCGTTGTGGAATGGCCGTGCCATGCCCATGAGGTGAGCAACCAATGAGCGAAGGCGGCATCGTTGCTTCCTTTGTGGTCCCCGTCCACCCACACACCGTTCTCGCCCCCGACCAAAATCCCGGTTGGCGTGCATTGCGGGATGCTTTTGATGAAGCCGCTCAGATGATTCGAGACCTCGAGGCGGACCTGCTCATCGTGTATTCAACCACCTGGCCATCCATCATCGGCCACCAAATCCAAGCGGACCCAAACCCGGAATGGGTGATGGTGGACCATGACTTTCACGACCTCGGTTCAATTCCCTACTCGTTCAACATCGATGCTGATTTTGCTCATGCCTGGGACGACGCCAACCGAAACAGAGGGCTGCAAAGCCGGTGTGTGAACTACAAAGGTTTCCCCATCGATGTGGGTTCAGTGGTTGCCTTGACGCTGCTCAACCCGAACAACGACATACCAGCCGTTATCGTTTCTTCAAACATGTACGCCAATCGAAGCGAGACCACCGTGCTGGCAAAATCCTGCCTCGACGTCATCAAGAAACAGGGGCGCCGGGCCGTGGCCATCACGGCCATGTCCCTCTCAAATCGGATGTTTACTGATTTCATCCAACCCGAGGAAGACAAGATTCACTCCTTGAAGGACGATGAATGGAATCAGAAAATCCTCGAATTCCTCACCGAGGGCCGATTGGAGGACGTTGGCCAACTCTCTCGAACCATTCACCGGCAAATCCGTGTCCAAAAAGTCGTGGCGTTCAAACCGATGTGGTGGCTTTCTGCCATGAATGGCAACAGAAACGATCTCACTGGAAGGGTATTGGCTTACGAAGCCATCCATGGAGCTGGCGGTGCGGTGGTGCACGTCGACCCGACGCCATCAGGTGTGGGAGACAAAGAATACGACGAAGACGATGTGGAATATTTCCACGGTGAGCGAGGCGTTCTTGACTCGGGAAATGAGAACGAAAACGAGGCGCCAAGAACCACTCCCCATGAGGCAAAGCAACACGCAGAAACCTCGCCCGGAAATGGCAACGGACCCGCCTTGTGGGACCCCACAGAGGCCGAGGGTTCAGTCAACACCGAATCCGCTCCCAAGCCGGTGGGCGCTTACCCCCATGCCCGGAAGGTCGGGAACATGCTGTTTTTGTCTGGCGTCGGACCGCGTCAACCGGGTACGAATGCCATCCCCGGTGGACCCATACACAACGAAGAGGGGGACCCATTGGATTACGACATCAAAGCCCAAACGCATGCGGTGGTCGACAACGTTCGGCGCATCGTAGAGGAAGCAGGCGCCTCCATGGAACAAGTGGTCGATGTCACCACGTTCCTCGTCGACATGAAGCGAGATTTCGCTGGCTACAACGAAGTTTGGGCCGAAACACTTGGCAACGTTGGCCCGACCAGAACCACCTTGGCCATTGACGCATTGCCCACGCCCATTGCAGTGGAAATGAAGGTCATCGTCCACCTTGGAGAATGATTTCCGGAATCCGGAGGTTGTTTTACGAGTATAGACAAATTCCTAATATGCTTCGGCGGTTATCACGAACCATCACGCAACCTAAGTGATGGAATTCGGGGATGAACATGGTCAAGGATTCAATCGAGAACATCGTCAAGGGTGTTGCGTCGGGCGACATCGCGACTGTGAAGGACGAGGTGAAAGCGACCTTTGCTCGCACAATTGGATTGTCAGGCGTCGTCATCATCTCGTTGTCTGCCATGCTGCCCGGTATCTTCGTGACCCCGACCTTTGCCGCTGAAATCATGGGGCCGGGTATTTGGTTGGCCTTTCTCCTCGCAGCAGCGGTGGTCCTACCAGCAGCCATTTCCAAATCTGAACTCGCCTCTGGAATGCCGTCAAGTGGGGGCTCCTACGTCTTCCTTGAGCGAACCTACGGGCCGTTATTTGGTACCATCAGCGGGCTGGGGCTCTGGGCTTCGTTTCTGCTGAAATCAGCGTTTTCGCTGATCGGATTTTCTGCTTATTTCATCTTCATCACGACGTTTTTCGACATTGAGATGACCATGATGACACTCTCAATGTCGGCGCTGGTGCTCATCACGACCGTCAACATCCTTGGGGTGTCCAAAATCAAGACCATCCAAACCCCCATTGTGGTCACCACCATTGGGTTGTTGTTGGGGATGTCCATCATGGCCCTTCGCACTCCGAATTTCGATGCGTCAGTTCCACTTGACGCAGCCTTCTCGACCGACATTTGGACCCTTGCAGAGACGGCCGGTTTCGTGTTCGTTGCCTACGCCGGCGTCACGAAGGTGGCGGCCATTGGTGACGAAGTAAAAGACCCGGAAAAGAACCTGCCAGCGGGAATATTGGTTTCGCTGGTCATCGCCACGGTTGTTTACAGCCTCTTAGCGTTCATGATGATGGCAGCCGTTCCCGGCGAGTGGTGGTTCAACGATGACGGGAAGGTGGTCGAGGACCCAATTTCTGTTTTTGCCGCAGAATTGGCCGGTTCAACCTTCGGCGTGATCGTCGCCATCATCTCTGTATTGACCATGATTTCAATGGCTCTGGCCGGAATTCTGGCTTCCTCAAGGTTCCTTTTCGCCATGGCTCGGGACAAGCTTCTTCCATCCAAACTTGAGGAAATGAACACCAAGTACGAAACACCTCACTGGGCCATATTGTTGACGGGTGCAGTGATGGGGATGGCCATTCTTCTGTTGCCGCTGAAGGATGTGGTCAAACTGGCCTCGGGCTTCAAAATCATGATTTTCATCATGATCAACTCCTGCGTCATCGTTCTTCGACAAACCAGCGACACCCACGGCTGGGACCCTGCCTACAAGGGCCCGCTCTATCCCATCATGCAGATTTGGGGCATCGTTGCTGGGTGCTTCCTCATTTCTCTGCTCGGTCAAAAAGCCTTCATCGGCGGTGCTGTAGCGGTGGTTGCAGGCATCATCACCTACTACGTGTACGGGAAGAAGAACTACCAAGAAAAGCCGGTTCCTTTTGCAACGCTTCGAAAGAACCTGCGCTCAAAGTGAGCGAATGACGCTGTGCAAACCCGCCGGGCTTTAGGCTAAAATGAGCCGCAAACTCTCCAAGCTTCGGAGTTCGGCGAAGTAGATCTGCTCGATGGCATCGTACATCTCCTGGTCACCAACTTCGTCCAAGAGTTTGATGATGCCACCGTATACCTCGGCCGCTTTCATCTCGGTTTCAAGCGAACGCTCCAGCATGGTCTTGAAATCCGTAGAATGAACGATGGGGTGGGAGTTTCGCTCGGTGACAGGGACGCCGCCCAACTTGACAATCGACCGCCGAACGACGTCAGCGTGAGCCAACGATTCAGTGGCCTCTTCGGTGAACATTGGGTCGAGTTGGAGACGGTGGATGCCTTGGATGTTGGCCGCGTAATGGGCGTACATGTTCATGGCTCGAAGTTCCCAACCGAGCGCCTCGTTTAGCCGTTTAATCAACACTTCATTGCTCATGCTATCACTCGAAGCCAACAGGTCCTACGATTTGAACCTCAGCCTTGGGGCGTGAATCTTATTCATGCCGAATCCAATCACCCTCAGGCGTTACTTCCCAATACTGGAGTTCTTCTGAAACATCAACGTACCAGCCAGTCTCACCTTGGTTGGTTGAAGGTGTCGCCTGCATAACCCCAACTCGACCGGCCTCTTCCGCCAGTGCCTTCATCGATTCAAGGGTCAATCCGTGGCGCTCATGAAGAGGTGTATTGTCCTCAACGGGCAACCCTCCAATCTCTTCTTCCTCCTCTTCATCGTCCTCGTCATCATCAAAGGCATCCTCAACCCACTCATCTTCCGAGACTTGAGCTGCCTTTCGAGTGAGCGTGACAAGGACGGCCAACAAAAGGATGAGGAGAACGGCGGCCATGGTCATGGCGGTGTTGGTCGACCCCACCGCACCTCCGAGAAGAACTTCCTCAACATCGTAGAAATTTTGTGAAAGAAGCCCGCTCCAGCGCACAGTGCAGGAACGGTCGGTGCCTCCGTTTTGTATGTCAACTTCCCAAGTTCCGTTGGTGACAAAACTCGTTGAACCAGACGTGCAAGACACGCTAGCGTTCTCTTTTGGAATGCTCAACGTATTGCCGTACATGTCCGTAGCGAAAGCATTGAGGAGCACGACATCGCCTTCTGCAATGCCGGTGCGGCTCAAACTGGCCTGGATTCGAACTGGCTCTCCTGCTTCGATGGTCAGCGGGATGGTGTGGGTAGCTCCCTCGTCTTCAAGAACAAGAGAATAGGTTCCAACACGCTTCCCGGTGAATTGCCAGTATCCCAAACCGGTTGGTGAGGCTTCCAATTCTCCGTATGAGGCGTTCAGGCTTGAGGTGACCGATACCGATTCAGCGATGTTTCCGTGAACATCCACCACCTGGATAAAGAGGTCGTGAGGAAGACCCGCTTGAACCATCAAACCCTCATCCGCGTCCGTGATGAGGCCGTAAGCATTGCCGGCCACAACCGTCAAACGCACGGTTGCAAACACACCGTCGGCGTTGACACGAATTTCATGGCCACCAACACTTGTCGCCGTCCAGCGGCCATCGTTGAGGAGCATCTCAAGCGTGATGTCATCGCCGTCAAGGGTCCAGTTGAGCGCAACCGGATCAAGCTCATTGGAGTACGCATCAAAGAAGGTCGGATTCAAATCAAGCGAACCATCGGCAGGCACTCGGCTTCCTTCACCGTCAAGGGTGATGAAGGCCAACCTTCCCGGACGCACCTCGAAGGAAGTATCCGTGGTGAACATCGTTCCTGTGGCGTTGTCAAACCAGCTGCCCTCAAAGCGCCATGATTGAATGCGTTCGGCTTGAAGCAAGGCATAGGATGCATCGATGGAGAGTTCTTCGGTGTCCCCCATGGTGGCTTCCACGGTTCCTTCAACGACCCATCGGTTTCCTTTGATGTCCTCCGCCACGAGTTCAATGACGACTTGGTCGCCGGCGGATGGGTTTCTTGGTTCGAGTTGGAATTTGATGTCAATGGCCCTTCCATGGACCACCTCAACCTCCAGCGAACTGATGACGGTCCCATCGGTTCCCGTGATGGTTGCAGGCCCCGTGGCCGAAGGGTTCCAGTACACTCGTTGCTCTTCGTCCACCGAAAGCCCCCCAGAGGTCGCCGAGATGTCATGAATGGAGGGGGAAACCATGCCGATGTACCCGTTGGCATCCCTTCGTTCAAACATCAACTCATAGGATTCGCCTGCCATGAAATCCGCCGGTGCATCAACCACCATGAGCGTGGAGGCTACCGCATCTCCGGGAATGACCTGAAGCGTAGCGCTTCCTGTGATGTTGCCTGAGGACACGCTGATGAGCCATCGGCCCGTGTTGGTGGCAAGGTATTCACCTTGTGAATTGAAGGAACCGTTTTCAGCGAACCACGACAATGAACCAACTTTGGAGAGTGGCATTTCGTACCCGTTGATGTCCACGAGGTGAGGGCGAATGGTTTGCAGCGTTCCTGCCCGGACCATCAATGGTTCATCAAACACAAAGGCATGAGGAGCTCCGGCAGTCACTTCGATGGTTGCACTGGCTTCGAGTTGATTGTAGCGGACCCGAGCCTGAACTTCACCAAGCTCTTCAGCAGTCCACGACGGCTGGCCATGACCCGCATAGTCTCCGTTGATGTCCCAAACCATGGTCGACGGTCCAGTCATCCGGTTTCCTCGGCCGTCAAGTACGTCGGCGGTCAAGGTGGTTGACTCGAGAACACCGACAGATAGTCTGGTGATTTCAATGGACGTCGGCACACCGGGTTCCACCGTGATGTTGTATTTACCCAGCAAACCGTTGTGTTCTGCAACGACTTCAACCAAACCTGCGGCCCAAGGGTAGAATAGACCGTCATCTGAGATGGTTCCATTGCTCACTGACCATGCAATATCACCGGTCAGGATGTTGTTCACCGGGTCGTAGATGATGGCTTCAAACAAAACCACTTCATCGGCGGAAATGGCAGAGGGTGGGTCATCGATCACCACCCGGTCGGCCGTACCCGAACGCAGAATGGCACCTTCGTGTTCCAAAATGGAAGGCGCCGTTGCTGACAACGTCCCCAACAGGAACAGGCCAACAAGGGCGACGCAGGCCTTTGGAAACGTCACTGCATCACGTCCTCATTCGTTGTACTCTTGCCATTCTTCTTCGCCGGCTAGACGGTACCACCAGGTTCCGTCTTCATCTTCCCACCATTCCGTTCCGTCTTCGTCCACGTTGGTTTCCATCGCTTCTTCTTCAGGTTCTTCTTCAGGCAATTCCTCCGCTGGAGGACCGCTTGGGCCCGGGGCTGGGCCGCTCGGGCCAGGAGCAGGACCGGTTGGACCGGGAGCAGGACCG
>CEQW01055077.1_pt1 | contig 12976 bp, 8 predicted proteins | sample 530891 | NCBI WGS metagenome assembly CEQW01 (sample SAMEA2621066, study PRJEB7988) | marine metagenome | biome: marine biome (ENVO:00000447); feature: surface water layer (ENVO:00002042); material: "saline water (ENVO:00002010), including plankton (ENVO:xxxxxxxx)" | depth 5 m
CCTGAATCTAACGCCTGCTTTGACCACGATTGGATAATGATTCCCTCAGCTGATTGAAGGTGTTCTGCAACGGTGCCTTGCCGAATGCCGAGATGTTCCGCAATGTCCCTTTGAGTACATTTCCTTGGTGTAGAGTAATATCCGAGTTCAACAGCAGTATTCATCACTTCATGACGGCGTTTTGGAAGCTTGGGTGCGCTAATCCAATCTGCTGCAACTGTTTTACTGATGCGCATTTTAAGTGAGTCGGGGATAATCTCCTGCAACTTATCTCGAGCCTCTTTCAAAGCCTTGGGAGTTCCTTGAACTGTCATAAACAACCCTTGATTTCGAGTAAGGCTCGTGGGCATCGTTAACCAACAGTTCTCTACTCCTTGCACCATTGCCATAATTGGTCCAACAACACGAGCAACAATGTAGGCGTGATTTTGGAATTGGAGAATGATTTTTTCGATTTGGAAACTCAAATCAAGATTCAATCCCTTTTCAAAAATTTTCTCATCTTCGTAGTGTACCAAGCAAATGTATGTTGCTGGAAATTGGGATGTATCCACAGATGAGATGACTTCCACCTTGGTGAAATGCTCCAATATTGAGATTCCAGGAAGATGAGAGGCTTGTTCCGTCTTTACTTGAACTTGGAAATACCGTAGACCATCGTTGTTATTCATTCCAATCATGAAAGGGTGCGAGGGGTGGTATTTCAAGGTTCACCTAATCAATATAGTATGACTCGTCTAAACCGCTAAGTTTCTAAAGGGGTTTAACTGGGAGTGGGTTGGGGACAATGAGTACAGTTCAGGAGTATTTGGACCAAATTGAAAGCCTTGGCACACTTGCGAAGGTGGGAATTTGCTTTGCAATTCTAGGCTTAGTATTACTTTTGTGTAAGTATTTCGTCCTTCGTCCTTTTGGAAATCTCGTGACTCGCTCGAAGGCAAAATGGGATGATGCACTTCTCGCACCACTTTCCAACAGACTGTACTTTTTTGTCATAGTTGCGGGAACTCAACTGTCACTTTTGTGGGTTCTCGAACAAAATTCTGAGTTTAATGAATCTCTTCTTCCTCTGTTCAGTGTAATTTATATTCTCACTACCACGTCAATCCTCAGTACTGGAATCAAGCATTTGCTGCCTGTTATACTTGGACGTTTCTCGGCAAAGTCAAGTGTTACTGTTTCGGGAGGAAATCCATTGATTGTTTTCCTTCTTCGAGGCGTGACCTACTTTGTAGGGCTGAATTTGGCACTCAGTGAGTTGGATATTGAACTCTTAGGATTGTTTGCATCCTTAGCAGTCTTTTCTCTGATTATTGGTTTGGCAGTTCAGCAAACATTAGGAAACATTGTCAATTCGTTCATGCTTGCAGTTGACCGACCTTTTGAAGTTGGAGACAGAATTGAAGTTGATGGAATGGTTGGAACAGTAATTTCGATGGGAATTTTATCGACCAAAGTCCTTGACCGTGATGAAAAGTTGGTTGTTATTCCGAACAATACGCTCATTTCCTCGACCTTGATTAATCACGCTCGAGGCGGTGGAGATGGAATAGCACGCAGAATTTCTGTCGTCGTCGATATTGGAGTTGATTACAGAGAAAGCATTGATCACGTGAAGGTCATTATGCTCGGACTCGCTCGTGATTGCCCTTACACGATTGATGCTCCAGAACCTCGTGTTTTGCTTGTCGAACTTGGCGACTTTGCTAAAGTTTTGAGACTGTACACTTGGGTTGCTGACTACAGCGATGAGTGGGTCACTCGAGATTGGTTGTTGAAGTCATTGGATGAGCGATTCGAAAGGGAACATATCCGAATTCCATTCCCAACCAGTGTTGAGCTTACTGGTGATGAAGATGAAATGCTTTCCCAACAGATTGAATCGAAGGAATCCAAACAACGGGCTGCTAAGCGTCAGATGTCCCGTGAAGACCGTGACTTACGAAAGCAGCGTGACGATGCCCGTGAAGAGTTGGAAGACATACAAGAAAGGCTACGTGATACAAGCTTGACAAAGGAAGAACGTGCTGACTTCGACAACCGTGCCATGGAGTTGTCAAAGACACTAACTATGTTCGACACAGATGATGACTGATTTGTCAGTTTTTCTGAGGAATGAACTTTTGTCGATGGCATTTAGGGGTGCACCTCTCGATTTTTGACCTTACCAAAAACTGATTCATTGGTAAATCTCGATGTTTTAAACAGCAATTGATTTGTGGCGTTTGTCCCAAAGGGTTGGTCAAATCATACCGATTTTTGAGTATCCAAAAAGCGATGCTGCATGACATTTGAGTACAGATGCTCGTGCCGGGATTCGAACCCGGGTCGGCGGGATGAAAACCCACTATGATGGACCTGGCTACACCACACGAGCGACAGTCGCTCCACCGACCACCCCTTGATAATGATTCGCTCTTGCATGAACGGTGATGCAGTGGATGCATCCATTCATGTCACGTTTCAGTTTCCAAAACTTCGATGTTTGACCACCAGCGCCAAATATACCATACTGGAATTGCGCTGACAATCATAACAACTGCGAGTAATATTTCATTGTCAAGGAACCAAGTGATAGCATCAATTGCTGCATTACCATAAATTCCAATCAGCACTGCTTCAAGTCCAAATCGCAATCCTCGACCGATAAGTCCAGCAAGTAGGAACGGTTTTTTCTCCATTTCGCCCATTCCTGCGACCCATCCAAACACCTTGTATGGTATCGGAGAAAAAGCTGCAATAAAGATTCCAAGCGTGCCGTATTTTATGGTAAGGGCCTCAATTTTATCCAAATGTGATTTTTTCGAGAACTTGCCAATGAATCCACGACCCCATCGTTTACCAATCCAATAGCCTACCATTGAACCAGCAACCGATGAGAGAGTAACTGTGAGCCAAAGCCAAATCACCAGAGGAACATTTCCAATCGAATCTGCCAACATGGGGATGTACAACAAGTCTGGGGGAATCGGTTGTAAGATTGATTCGGTAAACGATAAGACTGCCAGGCTGGCTGGACCAAAAATGTCGAAGAAGTCGATAATTGACTGCTTCCACGACATGAAGTTGGCTTCATTCTCCTAGCAATTAAGGTGTGGGTGTCCGGTGACTTCAAGGAGGGCATTCTTCGGTGCGTTGAATCATGCGAGTGCTTGATACTGCTGCCCTTTTGCACTGGCCAGTGTCAAAGTTGACTGGAAACGTGTGTGCCGTGAGTCAGCAATTCGAACTTGAACGCGTGAGTCCTCAACGTTGGATGTTGGTGCAGGCCCTGGATATCGATTGGAAAGAAGTCACAACAGAATGGTTGAATCTTGCTCGTAGTTGTGCTGCAAAAAGTGGCGATTTACCTCGTCTTTCCGATGTTGATTTGGATGTACTCGGTTTATCTCTTGGTCTACAGATTCCGCTTGTAACCGATGATTATCGATTGCAGAACGCAATGAAATTCTCGGGCCATACCTCCACCTCGGTTGATACTGAGGGTGCAAAAGAGGTATGGACTTGGGTCAGAAGATGCACTGGATGCAGGCATACGACCGAAGTTCCCGAGGATGTAGCAAGGTCGAAGACGGGAGAGGTTGGTAATTGTGAACGGTGCGGTTCTCCTCTTCAATTGAAGAGAAAACGCTGATTATTCTTCACCAGAATTATCCATTGCTTCAAGTGCAGCAGTTTTCCTTTCAAGTTCATCGATTTCCATGCCAGAGGGGTCGATTCCAACTGCTCGTGCCCGTTCGTTGAGGCGTTGCGCAGGGGTGCGTCCACCGGCTTCAAGGTCGGTAATCGTACGGGAAGTATCGGCTAATCCCTTCTGAAATTCACCTTTGGAGCGACCAAGTGCATTGGCCATTTTTGGAAGTCTTTCAGCTCCAAATAAAATAAAAAATAGGCCAACAAGTATTGTTAGTTCAAGTGGTCCTAAGCCGCCAATCATACTTCTTCCTCACTCTGTCGAATAGGTGGATAGTGTTGAAGTCTTCGGCCAAAATCGATGTTTTTGTGCTAACCACCAGATACGGGAGGCAACAAGGCAACTTCGTCTCCATTTTTCAACGCAGTTTTTGTCGTGCTTTGGACACCGTTTACAGCAAAAAGAAGGTGTTCTTCCTCCCAATTGGTGAGGTTGAGTTGTTGAATCAGTCTACCGACGGTAGCAGGTTGAGTTATTGATGTGGTTTGGGTTTTCCAACCCAGCGTTTCTGCTAACGGGCCGAACGTGAGTACATGTACAGCGATACTTGATTCGGCGTTCATGTTGATGCTTTGAAGCGGTAGTTTATCAACGCACTCGGTTGTCCTCAAGGCATGGGACCGGTAATGAAAGCCACAAGTTTATGGAAAATTTACCCATCTGGTGAATCATCTATTCAAGCTGTACGAGGGGTCGATGTTCAAGTCGAAGTTGGTGAAATGGTCGCCATCATGGGTCCCTCTGGGTGTGGGAAAACCACACTTTTGAATATTTTATCCGGAATAGATGAACCAAATTCGGGCGTAGTGATGGTGAAAGGCAAACCATTGTTCGGAATTTCGGATAACGAACGAACCCAGATGCGAGCAGAGAATCTCGGATTCATTTTTCAAGATTTTAATCTCTTACCGGTTCTTTCAGCGGTTGAAAATGTGGAACTGCCCTTGCTTTTACTTGGCAGTTCAGCATCCGAAGCACGTTCTGGTGCGCTTGAGGCTTTGAAATCGGTTGGTCTTGGTGACCGTTCTGATCACCTGCCTTCTGAACTATCCGGTGGCCAGCAGCAGAGAGTTGCCGTTGCTCGAGCCTTGGTACACAATCCCGCTGTGATTCTTTGCGATGAGCCTACTGGAAATCTCGATTCATCAACATCCGACGAGATTCTTGAACTGCTTCTTCATCTTAACCGGGAACGAGAAACAACGTTCCTTATTGTGACGCATGACTCCAAAATTGCTCGGCGTTGTTCACGAACTCTGCATATGTCTGACGGTTCAATCATCGATGATGTACGTCATACGGAGGAGGAATAGTCCTGTTTTTCCAACTCGTTTTACTTGTGATTGTTATAGCACTGCTGAGCGGTGTTTCAACCATAGGTATTGGACGTTGGAAACAGTTAGGAATGCTGAAGATTCTGTTGTTGGTCTTCGGACCCGCCGCTGATGGCGTGATTATGTACTATTTTCTTGATTGGATTTCCGTATCTGGAATCACTCTTTGGGCAGGGGCTCTTGCTTTTGGAATAATCAGCCACATACTCCTCCAACCTCTCTTGGTACCTCAGCGATTAGTGGTTTGGAGATTAGCAACACAAAACATCGTGCGCAGGAAACGTCAGTCCGCCCTTCTCATGGCAGGATTAGTCGTCGCATCTGCCATCATCACTTCATCGATGGTTGTCGGCGATTCCCTCGATGCTACCGTGCGTCAAGAAGTGGAAGGCTCATGGGGGGAAACCGACCTTACCGTTTCCGGATTTGATTTATCAATCGGTGAGCGTGTCTCCATATCTGAAAACATTGCGAATCAAATGTGGGATGGAATTCAGAACGATTCCTCACTACGTTCAGTTGTGGGCGCTCAACAGCAAGGATTGGTCTCCTCAGCAAGTGTTTCTGGGCTAGAATCATCGCTTACCGGAGTGACTTGGATGGCAATGAACAGTTCAATTGACAGCATTGCCCACTGGCCAGTTATCGGTTCACAATCCGACGGAATTCGTTACAATGACATCCTGGAAGCGAATCAGTTTTCGAACACAACTTATGTGGCAATTAATCGCGTACTTGCTGATGAATTGAATTTAGTTGCAGGAGATGTGTTTGAATTTGGTTGGTATGTGACCAATGAATCGAAACGTCAACGCATTGATTCCAATGCAACTGTACTGTCTGTCGTGTCCAATCAAGGACAGGGAGCATCAGCAGGAACTCAGTCACCAGCATTGTTTACCGATTTACAAACAGCACAGTCATTGCAAAGACTTGAGGGGCGCGTCAACACAATCTACTACGCAGTCGATGATTCTCACGATGATGCTTCACATATTGCACCGATTATCGAAGATTTGGAGTTGCTGCTGGATGATTCTATTTTGGCTGGAGACGTAGGGTTGGAACTTGATACTGATTCGAATTCCAATTCACTAACATTGTCGTCTACAACAGGACTTGGTCGGTTGAACGGAGAACTTGTTCGTGGGTTAAGGGATAATTTGACATCCATTGCTCCAGGCGCTAGTATGCTTGAAATTCTGCAAGTCCCTATGGTCGAGATTGAACACAATGATCAACAGATTGTTACACTTGCATCTTCTGAAATAACAGAACTTTGGCCCGGTAAGCGCGGACTATGGCATTTTTCTCCGAGTGGATTTGGTTTTCAAATTGAGGGTGATGGTGATGCTTGGGTTTGGCGAATTGAAGATGGAGGAATTGCAAATGACTTCACCCTTGATGCTTCAAAAGAGTACGGAATACTTGGTACTGACAACGGTTTAGTCGTCGGATATGAAGGTGAATTAGAAGAGGAAGAATGGTCTTCATTCCAGTCATTAGGAGATATTCTTTCTGTAGCATCACACCAAGAAAGTTGGTACGCACTCGAGTATGAAGAGCCTACAATGCGACTTCACACATTCTCACTTGATTTGTCCGAGCACGAAACCTTCGTCCTCGACCTCAATTTACCGACAACCATACTTTCTGCTGACCTTTCTATTGCAAACGATACGTTGTATTTGCAGATTGAAGGACTCCTTTCAAGTACAATGTTTTCATCACCGCTTCACCAATTGGATTTCACCTCAGTTCAAAACTTAGAGCAAATCCCACATGCCTCTGAAAATATCGCATCAATCCCTCTCCACCCATCATGTAACGGAATCGCTTCAATCTCTTTGCTTTCTGAACCACAACATTGGTGCACAACTGAAGAAGGGCTTCTTCGTTGGGATGAAACCGAACAAGTCGTATCTCTACGAATACCAATTGTGTCTACTGCGGGTGGTTTCGGTGTTCTTCCACAATTGTTTCTCTCCTTTGGTGGTAACGAATCGAATACTTTGCTGGAGGATGGAGAAGTATTGTTGAGCGAACGGCTTCAGGAATTTAATTTCTCGATTAATGAAAGCGAAATATGGGTTAAGGGGCTCATTCCATATGCGTTTGGAGACAATACTGCTCACCGTTTAATCTATGGCGGAGAGTATGTTGATATCGATGGTTTTGAATCACTTTCAGAACTTGATTCGGTCGTTCTTGGCCTGGTTTCTCTCAACGATGCGGAGGTTCTTTCGTCAGCTGGAAAAGATGAACGCTCACTCCTTCTTTTTACACTTAATCAGTCGGATGAATCTTCTCTTCAAACAATAAACGAATGGTTAGATGAACATTCCAATGCTTCGGATGCAAGTTTGAACATTCGAGCTGTTAAAGTTGAAGCAGCTGCACTTGCAGAGGAGTCGTCTGGCGTACTTGCAGCCATGTTTCTGGTGTTTGGGACATTCACCATTGTTGCGGGAATTCTTCTTGTCTTGACGATTGTCATCATGCTCGCAGAATCTCGTCGCTCGGAGTTGGGAACAATGCGTGCATTGGGGGTGACGCAATCGGATGTTAGGGCACTTGCAGTACAGGAAGGAATTCTACTTTCAGCATTAGCCAGTACGATTGGAGCGGTCGTTGGACTGATACTGGCCTGGTTCATCAGCATAGGATTTGAGAACATGTTCGCATCTGTAGGCTCAAACCAATTTACTTTTGGTTGGGAGTGGAATTCACTCTTCTCTGGGGCGGTGTGGGGCTTTTTGTTGGCGATTGCCACCGTTTGGTTTTCAGCGCTTTGGACTTCACGAATGAATATCTTAATTGCGCTTAAAGGCGGTCGAGTTCCCCGCTCTGAAGGAATTCCAATGCTCCTTATTTTACTGCAAATTTGTGCATTAGGTGCAGGAATTCTTACCCTTGGATTGCTGCTCCTTTTTGGTTTCTCATCATCGGTTTCGTATTTCTTATGGATGTTGACGGGTGTGGCATTTGTGTTCTTCAGTGTCCCGTTAGTAACCTGGGAACTTCCACTTTACCTACGAGGCCGGAGCCGATTTTGGAAGCAACTTTGGCGACATTCAAACAGAAACACTCTCGCCATTATCGGACTCAGTCTACTCATCTGGACAGTTGGAATCTCCTCTTTTGATCCAGTGCGAGCATCCATGGAGCCTGATGAACTATCGTTCATCGTGTTGGGTCTTGTCGATGTTTTAGCGGGAGTACTTCTCCTTACCAGTGCAGCACCTCTGATTGTTTCTCGCTTGGGTAAATCCAAGATATTAACTCAAAAGTGGGGTCCAGTACTTCCAGTATCGCTGGCTTATCCACTTTCCACTCCAGTTCGGACAGCAGTCGTGATGGGAATGTTTTCTATCACCGTATTTTCGGTGATTGTGTTGGGTGGTTATGCTGAACAATTCGACAACTACACCAGTTCATTTGTCGAAGAGGCAGAGGGTGATTACGAACTTCTCTTGACCGGTTCACGTTCAAGCCCGATTGTGCTATCATCGAATGTGTCAGATTGGAACCTTTCGGCAGAAATGGCAGGTCAAATTGACTCGATAGCCCACATACATCGTGGTGAAGTATTCTTGGAGGATGCTGATGGTGAGCGAATGCCCTATGTCTTGAGAGGCTTTGATGAGAATTTTTCATCGCATGGGGGGCTGCCATTGTATACTTGGGACTCGTCACTGGGGGATGAAGAAAAAGATGTATGGGATGCAATAGCTTCACGCGATGATTTGGTCATTCTCGATGCTTCGTTTGGTTTGGAATCCATTGCCGACGGAAGTGGAATTTCAATGCTGAGTTTTTCAATTGGAGATTCGATTTCGCTAATTGATATTTCCAATCCAGGAAATACCCGAAATGTGCAAGTTGCAGGTTTCCTCGAGCAGTCTTCTTATCTCTTTTCGGCAGGGGTTTGGATGAATGACGATGCCGTCGTTGAACAGTTTGACGGCAGACTCACGAGAATGTACGTGAGCATATCTGAGGATGCAGTTCCATCGCAGTCATTTCAGGATGAACAAATCATTGATTTTTCTCCAACGGGAAAAAGCCGAGATGTCCGCCTTGCTGCGGCTGAACTTGAATCGGAGTTGACACCAACATCGAACGCCAAAGGTGTCCAGGTTTCAGTCATTTCTGATGAAGTAATGCTCATTCAGTCTCTCGTATTGGCCCTTTTGGGTATTTTTGAGGGGTATTTGGCGCTCGGGCTTATCGTTGGTATTGCTGGCATCGGCGTAGTCACTGTACGTTCGGTATCTGAACGGAGTACATCGATTGGTATTTTACGAGCATTGGGTTACAGGAAAAACATGGTGTTTCTCTCCTTTTTTATCGAAGTCTCATGGGTAAGTGTTCTTGGTATGATCAACGGAATACTGGTAGCAGTTGGTTTCCATCGTGTTTTGTATACCTCATTTTGGAAAGACCAAGGTGCGTCATTTACCTTGCCCGTCCAGTCGATTATGTATGTGTTTATTGGAGGTTGGCTGCTTGTTCTTCTTGCCACTTATGCTCCAATTCGGCGTGCTGCAAGCATCCCTGCATCTGCAGCACTGCGTCAGAATTAATCCTAAACTTATTTTTGTAGAAAATTTATTGTTTAGATACAGATTTTGAAGAGCTTTCATTTTTTGGGAATGTTATTTTTACAAATCGCATACTCCAATATCGGATGATTCGGGGTACTGGGCTGATGTTTCTAAATACGACGAGGCTTTCATTTAAAACCAAATCCGTTTTTTTCACTCCTATAGTATAAATACGACGCTTTCCGTGGGAGGTATTACCGAACCATCGGAGGTATAGATATGCGAAAAATAACCCCTATGATTCTCGTCGCGTTGATGCTTGTGAGCGTACTCTCAAGTTTTGACTTCGCCGAGCTAGAAGAAACCGAAGTAATCGAAGATGCAGGCGCCCGTTCTGGTGCAGATGCTGAAGTGATTGCTATAACCAGCCCGAAAGAAACATCCTGCAATCAGCAGAGTTGCCGTAACGAAATAAAGGTAGGAGAAGAAACAACATTCTCCGCATACATTCAAAATGCCGGCGATGCAGACATCACTGAGATGGGTTATACCGTCACAGTTTATCTTTCTGACGATTCAGGAAATCCTGGTATGATTGCAAAAGATGCCTCTGGCAATGACCTTCAGTGGTCCAACGAGCAAGTCATTTGTTCAAACGCAAACTTCTGCGCTTTCACTTCTCTTGCAGCTGGAGCAACTCTCGACAATGGTAAGCACAACATGCAAACAGGTCGTACCGCAGCAGCAGGTGGAGGCAGTGATTTTACTTGGATTCCTGACCGTGGACAGTATGTTGTTCAATTCCTTATCGATTCTCCAGATGACGTTGATATCGGAAATGACGCTCAAGAAGTTTATGTGTCGGTCGTTGACTGGTATGACATCGAACTCGATCTCGCTTGGGACTCCGGAGTTGAAGTCGAAACCGGAACCGGCGTGAAACAATGGTCATTGACCCTCACCACGAACGCATCCGATACCTTTGCCCCTCGCAATGTTTCCGTTGAAATTCGAACGACTGGAGAGGTTTTGGAAGCGCAAACCTCTGATGGCGTACAACTCCTAACGTCTCAACCCAACCTCTTCATTGCAGGGACTCCAACTGTTGTCGATGTCTTTGAAAATACGTCGGATGTAAACGCCACTGCACAGACAGATACACGCAATATTTTGTCGACATGGACACTGAACGGTTCCATGGAAATCCAGTCCTCATCTACTTCGAACCAAGTCTTCTACGGTCTTGTTGCTAGCATCAAGGAATATACCATGTACGATCAGTTTGTATCTTGTGAAGTTCTCCTTGAGGACAACTCTACATCCAGAAACTTCTGTGAAGAAATACAGACCACCGATGCTTTTGCATCCACCGACGAAGATGAAATTGATGGTTCTGCACAAGTATTCAACGATATACGAGTAAGTGCAATCAATATTGCTCAAGGATACAACTCAGATGGTACCGGTTTCGCAAGCAGTACCGCTGATGAAAATTACGATGGTGAATTGAACGTCGGAGCAACGTATGTGCAAGCAGAAGTTGAACACCGTGGAAGTGACCCTATGGAAGTTTATGATTGGAACGTTAGTATCACCGTCACGGACCCAGCAGGTATTGTTACTCAAATGGACAACATCACAACCTGTGAAGCTGTAGAACCAATCTATACAGCTTACGCACCACTTGGTAGCGGTGTCTCCGGTGGCGATCCACCATTGCAAGGAGAAATCTTTGGATATGCATGTGCAATGGTTGATTTGGACCTCGAGGGTGATTATACCTTCCAAGCTACAATTAATCCAATCAAGATGACTGATGATAAGCCGTCCAACAATGAGCGCTCTATTTCGTTCTTTGTCCGTAACAATGCTCCAATCATCACTTCACTTGAGTTGTTGAATGAAGGAGACCTTTACATCAATATGCCTGAGCCAATTTCGCTCTCAGCAGATGTATTTGATGTCGACGATCCAACCTCTGAATCTATCGAATTGGAATGGGTGCACAACGGTGAGGCTCTGCCAGGTTGCCAACGTGCAGTTCAACAGTATATTTGTGAAATTCTTGTTCTTGAGGAATACGTGACAAACTTCGCTGTAACGCTCAAGGCTTACGATGCCCACGGCGGCGAATCGTCCAAAGAGATTATTATGGAAGTTTGGAATGACGGAACTTCAAATGTCGAAACAGCTTCGAACATCACTATGAATTACCAATTGTACTTCTGGGGTTCAACTCCTTTCAGTATGACTGTCACTGACGGTGATGCAATGACCGGGCAAGAATTGCCGGGCTACACTGGCAACTACGATTCAGTGGCTGTGTTGGATTATGCACCTTCGACCACTTACCAAGCGAGCGATGTTCTCTCTCAATCGATGTCGGTTCAATTTGCAAAGAGTACAGGTGCAACATCCCTTTGGTATACAAATGGAAATGTTTGGCAACTCCTTTCAAATTCCGCAACGGATGTTGATGCAACCACCAGTGAGTTCAGTTACACTTTCCCAACAAACACTCCAGTCTTGGCGAATGGTAAACTCGTATTGATTGGTGATGCACTCGATGTTGCTGCAGCACCTTCTGCAAGTATCACCGGATTCAGTGCTTCTGCTGCCAAAGGTGGAGCAATTATCGTCAACTGGGACATTGCTGGCACAATGCTTGACGGAGACACTGTCGATGTGAGTATTTGTGAGACAGTAAACTGTACTTCTGCGTACGAAACTGCATTCAATTCATCTGTACGTACGACCACCTACTCTGGTCAAAACACTGATCATGGAGTGGAATACACAATCACTGTTGCAGTATGTAACGAAGCTGGTTGCAGCACTCCTGTTGGAACTGGAACAGTCGTTGCAGACAGCGCTGTTGATGGAGGTGCAAGTGCTACCGGACTGACCATCGCAGCGGTTCAAAACACTTGGACTGTCTCATGGACTGCAGATGGCTCGCAAGACGATGTTGCTTCGTGGCGAGTATGTTACCAACGTGGTAGTTTCACTGCAGCAGAAATTGGTGAAACCACCTGTCTAGATGCACAGGGAACTACTCTCGATGTCGACATCTCGACTTGGCAGGCAGGTACCTTCACGTACCACTTTACTGCAGTTCCTGTGGATGCCCTAGGTAACTCAATCGCTGCAGGTTCTATGAACAGCATCGACTATCAGCGAGATGCAGATAACACCAATGTTGATGACGGTTCCACCGTCCTTGAAGACGATGTTCAATCTGGTGTCCCGACCTGGACTTGGGGCGTCATTGGTGGCGTTGTAGTCGTCGCATTCATCGTTGGCGCTTTCATCCTCTCCCGTGGCGGAGATGGTGATGAAGGCAAGGATTGGGATTACTGATTCCAAAACTTGACTTTTAGCAAATCATTCCGTTAAGGAAT
>CEQW01002435.1_pt1 | contig 12850 bp, 6 predicted proteins | sample 530891 | NCBI WGS metagenome assembly CEQW01 (sample SAMEA2621066, study PRJEB7988) | marine metagenome | biome: marine biome (ENVO:00000447); feature: surface water layer (ENVO:00002042); material: "saline water (ENVO:00002010), including plankton (ENVO:xxxxxxxx)" | depth 5 m
TCTCATTGCTTGACCATCTAGAACCGCCATCTTCACACCTCATTGACATCCACTTGTTGATGCGATGGGTCCTCCATGGCCTCTTCAGTATCTTCTGTATCGTGGAAAATTACCTTTTCTTTCTCATCGATGTCTTCAGTCCACTCGCCAGTCCTCTCCCTCAGCGAGTCCATTACCGAGTCTGATTCATCGGCAGAGTCTGATTCATCGATATCGGTCTCTGTGAGGATTCCTGCTCTTTCTGCCAGGCCTCCTAAGCTGGCAGGCGTATGGAGGGGTTCGGGGACTTTAGGCATCTCCCGGGGGTCTGGCAAATCTGGCATTGCATCTTTCTCAGCCTTGGATTCCTCTTGGGCCCTTTTCTCCGCTTCAAGCTCCTCGCTGAGTTCTATAGCCGCGGCCCTATCAAAGTCTGTAATTCTCCTGCTACATCCATCGCCGGCATGAGTGATGCCGATGTGATGATCAGCTAGAGAAAGACTGACCTTCCTGAGTGTGACCATGATGAACTGGGCCCTCTCACTCCTTATCCTACACAGAGTAGCGATTCTTCCTGAATTAAATGGATCTAGGTTCTGGTCTACTTCATCGAAGTAGTAGAATGGACTTGGTTCGTAGTCTTGGATGGCAAAAATTAGTGCGAGTGCCGCCATTGACTTCTCTCCTCCGGATAGGGCGGATCTGCGTGTGTTCCTACTCTTTCCTGGAGGCACACAGGCCATCTCTAGTCCACCCTCGAAAGGATTCTTCGAGTTTTCCAGTCTCAATTTTCCTGATCCGGATGGTTGCAGAATCTCGTAGACTCTACTGAAGTTATTGTTGACATGCTCAAAGACAGTCATAAATCTGATTTTTCTCTCATTTTCTAGCTGTTCAGCTATGCTGACCAAATGGTCCCTACGAGAGCGGAGAGTCTTGCCATCTTCGATAAGAGCGGCTATTCTCTCAGCGGTCTCATCATACTGATCAATAGCCAGCATATTCACATTACCAAGGTTGCCGAGACGGCGTTCGAGCCCCTGCATCGCTCGCTCCGCCTCGGCAATGGTTGGTAGTTGGATATCTTCGGAAGGAATAGCCACACCAGCATCCGCTAATTCTTCGGCCGTCTCTTCGGCCAAAGTGGTCTTCTGACTGATTTGAGAATTTAGTTCATCGATTCTTGACCTTAGAGTTTCCCTCTCCTTGGAGAGCTGATCCAGCGTGGCCCTGAGACTTGCTCTCTCTCCCACAAGCTCGTCTCTCCTATTCGTTAGGATTTGATGTTCTTCATCGAATTGCTCTGATTTGCCCTTCAGTTCGATTAACTCTGATTTTGCAGTAGATATTGATGACTCAAGTTGAGATATTGATAGTTGTGCAATATTAATTTCTTCTTCTTGCTTAGAGATCCTGGTTTCGATATCTGAGACCCTCTGATTCATCAGAACTATCTGACTCTCGTTTGTTAATATCGAAGATTCGCAAGATAGCTTGGTCCTCTCGGCTTCTGTCCTCTCTCTTTCGGCGGATCTGAGTATCTCCGAAAGATGATCAGGTGTGTTGTCTTGAAGTGCCTCGGCGGCATCAGTTCGATTCTGAAGTGCTGACTCAAGGGCGACTCTGGCTTGCTCTGCCTCTGATATCTTCAGAGACTTGGTATTTTCACATGTTTCGAACTCGGATCTGGAAGCCCCCATCCTTTTTTCTATCTCCGATAGTGATTTGGTAGCCCTATCCATGTCGGCTTTCCAGTTCCTGAGTTTGACTGAATGATCACTCCCATCGGCATTGTTAATTCTATTTCTGAGATCTTGAAGATTAAGCATTGTCTCTCTCAATGCAGCGTCGACCGTGGAATATAGCAGATTTGCCTCCTGCACCAATCTTTCATGCTTGTCGACACTTGAGTGCCCTCCGGCGCTACCTCCGAATGATGGGCGGTTTCCACGAGAATTAGAGCCCCCTGTCATTGCACCTGAGCTCTCAATTAGTGAGCCGTCCAGAGTCACCATTCTGACTCCTCCCATGTTATTTCTGGCCACTTCCATCGATTCGACAAGTAGTGTATTCCTGCTGGCATAGATCACTGCGATCTCTACCTCTTGATCATAGTCCAGTAAATCTTGAGCGAATCCAATTATTCCGGGATTTCTGGCTACAAGAAGTGTTCTTCCTTGGGGCCTGGAAACTTTGAGCTTGTTTAGTGGGAGGAATGTAGCCCTTCCTCCGCTATTCTCCCTTAGCCACTTGATGCACTTTGCGGCAACCTCGTCATCCCTCACAACAATGCTTCTCAGACCGTTTCCTAGTGCCGTGGCTAGTGCTTCCTCATGAGATGGTTCCTTCGGAGACGTAAGTTCGCCTAGCGTACCCAAGATACCAGAAATCTGGCCACTCTCCCTGAGCCTAGTTAGAGCGGCGATCGTGACTGCTGAGCCAGGAGCTGATGACCTGGCTTCTTGGCGTGCTTTTGCTTTGCTAAGCTCTCTTTCAGCATCCCTTAGTCTAATCTCTGCTCTGTCCCTGTCTGATCTCAATTCAGATTCTTGCTTTTGGAGGCTCCTTAGATCATCGGCCAATGAGGACCTATCAGATTCGGGACCATTTTCATGAATATCATTGCCGATTAGTTCTAGATCGTCCCTAATCATTGTTGCTTCCTCGTACTTTTCCTCGAGATCTGCCAGATTCTCTGATGCCAGCTGTGATGCTTGCTCGGCCCTATCTGACTCAAGTTGAGCCTGCGCGTACGAATCTTGAGCCTCAGAAACTCTTTCACTTGCCTTTCCTAGTGCCCTGTTTAGATCTCTAGCATACTTATCACCAGATTCTATTGCCTTTCTGGCTTCTGCCTCTTCCTTGGCCGAGTCGATTAGTGACTGTTCTGCGTCTTCTAGAGAATTCTTAGCAGTATTGAGCTTTTCATTGGCTTCATTTTTCGCCTCCATAGCTCTTTCTAGCTCCTTTTTGAGAGTAGTAATTTCTTCTTTTGAGTTTGAGATTATTTTTCTCTGGTCTCCAATTCTATCAGAGCCCGTTTCTATCTCGATCTCGTGTTGCCTGATACTCTCCATAATTCTCTGAGCGTCTCCAGCGAGAGCTTTTCTCAATTCAGACTCAACTGAGACGAGCTCTGTATCGAAAGAGTCTAGTTTCTTATTTCCGTCCGCTAGTGAAGAGCCCAAAGATCTGACTTTCTCTGAATAATTCGTCCTCTCATTACCGAGAAGACTGACCTCATCAAGACGATTCCTGTATCTGGATTGGTACAGGGTTACTCGGGAATTGTCAAATTCCTCCTTGATTTCCTTGTACTTGAGAGCTTGCTCTCTCTCCTTGGAAAGTTGCTTGAGTTGTTTCTTCTTATCGTCTTCGAGAAGATCTATCGTCTCTATACTGCTCTCGACGTGTTTTCTCTGAGTTGTTGCTCGTCGGATTTCATCATCATATGCTGTGACGCCGGCGACGTCTTCCAGGACCCCTCTTCTCTTGTGTGGAGTCATTGTGGCTAGATTGGTAACGTCACCCTGGAGTACTATGTTGTAGCCGTCTCCTCTGAGTCCAGCTTCAGCGAGGACTCTTCGCATCTCAGTAGCGCTAGAGGGTTTGTCGCCGATTCTGAAAGATGAGATTGGGTCGCCCTTTCTGTTCAGCCTGACGGATCTGGTGAAGGATACCTCATCTTCCTCAATCCTCAGTCTCCGCCTGCCATCGTGTTCAGCCACATTGGCGAAAACGAGGGTTACTGACATGTGCTTAGCGGCCTTCCCCCTGCCTCCTCCATTGAAGATTAGCTCAGAGACGTTTGAGGCTCTGAGTGCCTTGGTTGACTTAGGGCCTAAAACGAACTGTATGGCGTCGCCGGAGTTGGACTTTCCACTCCCATTTGGTCCCGTGATAGCAGTAAATCCCTTGTCAAAGGGAATTACCATCTCTCCGCCAAATGATTTGAAGTTCTCGACTTCTATTCTTTTGAGATGCATCCCATCACCTTAGTATCGGGAAAATTTTCCGCCGACACCAGTCATGACCTCCCTGCCTTTACGCCTATCAATGTTGAGGCTCCCTCCAGTTCAGCATAACGGTTCCGAGGCGTTTCCCTATGCGCCGTAGAGAATCGACAATGGAGAAGATTCTAGGGTGAATCCTCGTGGGTATCTTGTGAGCGACGAGAATGGGGAAGTGAATCTCGAGCAGGTTGATGTGGCAGTGATAGGTTCTGGCATAGCAGGACTGTTCCTGGCAGTCGAATGCGCCAGATCTGGGCTTAAAGTGGCGGTTGTTACCAAGAAGGAGGTTTCGATGTCGTCTACAAATTGGGCACAGGGAGGGATTGCAGGAGTTCTGGATCCCAATGATCTGGAGGGTTTGGAATCACATGTCAGGGATACTCTGGATGCAGGTTCTGGACTATGTGATGAGGCGGTGGTTCGAAGCGTTATCACAGAGGCGTCAGATAGAATTAGAGATTTGATTGGCCATGGGGTGCAGTTTGATCATAACTCATCTGGCGAATATGACATGGCAATCGAGGGAGGGCATAGTGGAGCCAGAATTTTTCATACTAGAGACAGGACTGGTGCCGAGATTGAGCGTGCTTTGACCGAAGTGGCTTCGGATGAGTCTGAGACAAATCTAACGATATTAGAGAACTGGATGGCTGTCGATCTAATTCAGAAGGTCCATGGTGACCCCGTGCAAGGAGTATCAGGAGTATGGTGTCTATCTCCCGAGGGAGTGGTTTGGACACTTCCGTCAAGAGTGGTGGTTCTAGCAACTGGAGGTGCGGGCATGATGCATAAAGCAACGACTAATCCTTCAATTGCCACTGGAGATGGAGTTGCCATGGCAAGTAGGTCAGGTGCAGACATTAGGGATATGGAATTTATTCAGTTTCATCCGACAGCTCTACACTCCAATAATCCTAGACCATTTCTGATAACCGAGGCATTGAGAGGTCACGGAGCAATACTCATGACAATTGAGGAGTATTCCATCTGGAAGGAAAATGGAATTGGCATTGATCCTTCTAATCACTCATTCATGATTAATTACTCACCAATGGGGAGTCTTGGAACCAGGGATGTGGTAGCCAGAGCAATTGATTCCGAGATGAAGAGATTGGGGGATCCTCACGTACTTCTTGTTACCGAGCACTTGGATAAGGGCGACCTAGAAAACTCATTTCCTACTATTTCCAGAAGATTACGAGAGGAGGGGATAGAGATAGGAGTGAGTCCGATTCCAGTCACTCCTGCCGCGCATTATATGGTAGGCGGAGTTGCAGTAGACGGACTTGGAAGAGTTGAGTATGAAGGAACACCGATGCCTGGACTTTATGCAATAGGAGAGGTTGCTTGTACGGGCCTTCATGGAGCCAACAGGCTGGCTTCGAACAGTCTTCTAGAGGCCGTTGTTTACTCGGGAAGAGCGTCCAGAGATATTATCGAGAGATGGAAAAGTGACGAGCTAGGGGACTTCATTGGAAGACTCCCAAGATGGAGATCAGAGGACCTCGGACTACTGATTGAGAATATGCCACTAATTACGGACCTAGATGCCTTGAGAGCAACAATGACTCAGGATGTAGGCTTGGTGAAGAGCGATTACAGACTAGAGCGGGCTGAGCGAAGGGTAGAGCATATTGAGAAGGAGGTATCGCGATATTGGAAGAGTTGCAAACCAACTCAGGAGTTGATTGAACTACGTAATCTAGTACTAGTTTCCAAATTGGTCGTTGATGCATCGAAGTCTAGAAGGAGTAATGTTGGGCTTCACTTTAACATGAATCTTGTTTAATTAGTCTCTTTGGGAGGATATTTCCACCCCTTTGACCAAGGCCATCAGCATCGAATTAAGGGGAGTCGGTATTCCGAGCCCCTCCCCCATCATAATGATATATCCACAAAGTGAGTCAATCTCCGTCTTCCTACCAGCCATCAGATCCTGTAACATAGAGCATCTATTTTCTGAAGTAGAGTCTACTACTTCGATTAGTAGATCTTGCATTTCTGAGTCAGAAATATCGATACCTGAGGCTCGAGCAACAGATAGTGACTCCTCGAGAAGTTCTTGTGACTGCTCCCACAGATAACTCTCCAATAGGGCCCCATTCCTGACTCCCGATATAGCACAGATAGGATTTATTGCGATATTAATCAGGAGCTTTTGCCAGATTGATTTGGATATGTCCTCAGTCCATATCGGTGAAAGGCCCGCGTTATCTAGTGCACTTACCAGGGAAGTCATGATCTCATTGGGAAGCCCTCCCTCTAGAGCTCCCAGTGTGATTGATCCCCTTCCAACCCAGTGTATCCCATCAGTTCTCCTCCATGCTCCGTGAGTAGTCGCCCCACCTAATGTCCTAGATCTCCCCAGTCTACTTGAGATCTGCTGAGCATGCCCCATTCCGTTTTGGATACTAATTGCAATCCCCTCATCAGATAGAATCTCATCGGCAATTTGAGAGAGGATAGGTGTTGAGTATGCCTTGCCACAAATAATTGCGGCTTCACAGCTACCGACAACGGCTTCGGGCAGAGGACCCGCCTCGCTGTCCACTAACGTATACCTGTCAGGAGGGATGGACTCAATGACGCCCTCAGGAGTATGTACAACTAAGCCCTCTGAAGACAAAACCTGTGCAGTAGGGCCTCGTGAAACCGCTACGATTTCTACATCTGTATCGGCTAGTCCGGCTAAGATGACTCCTCCTATTGAGCCGATTCCAAGAACAGCCACTCTCATTGCCAGTTCTCCCTGATATCTGAGTGAACAACTATTCTGGATTCCTCGGGGACGACCCAGACAACTGCTTCATAGCCGGGCTCCGTGATGCTCAGTGTGATATTGGCATCCGAGTATGCTGATATTGAGTCGGGGGCCTGAATGTCCCACAATTCTCCAGGAGGGCCCGAGGCAGAAACGAATATTGGAAGAGACTCATTCTGAAGATTGCTAATACGGATAATACTCGAGTCGGAAAATGAAGATCCATTTCTCAATCCCCCTGGGGAGACCCACAGTTCTGGTCCGTTAGAAATCAAAAAGGAAGAGGTCATTGTATTACTATCGCATACTACCAGCCATCCATCTTCTTGAACTACTAATGAGCCGTTTCCAGTATATTCATCAGGTAGTTCAATGAAGGAGTAGTCTCCCAGAGTCCTATTCCAAGCAATGTTAGGGTCAACTTCTGGGAAGTCAGTTTGTGTTGGGCAGAAAGGGGCGGTGGATTCAACGAATCCTACAGAGTGGCCAGAAAATACCTGGGGTATCTTAAGTGTCCCTTCTAATGAGTTGACTAGCGGGGATGTTTTCTCAATTGGAGTCCTCCAAGAGCTAGAGTTTCCATCGTCCCACGTAATTGTTAGGAGGGGGCCAAGGTGCCTCCCTAAATAGTCTGAAGGACCGCTAATTGAAGCCCCATTTACCCCCAAAAGACAGATTTGGTTGTTTCCTTGATCAATAGCAGAGTCATTGAGTAAGGACCATCTGGGATTTGAGACTGAGACATTTCCTGAGGACTCGTCCTCAATAATGAAGTAAGTACAGATTACTGGTTCTTGGAGAGTTCCCGTGAGCTCCCAGACGGACCTCTGCTGGTACCTACTCGCGTCTGGGATTATGGCAATCACGTGTTCCTCATAGTGCCCTGAAATCTCCGAGAAGATTCTGATACTAGCAGTTCTATTGTCTAGTAAAACTGAGTTTTCTGCTGATATAGTGAGATTAATGAGGCCATTTTCAAACTGTGTAACTCCATCAATTCTACATGTTTGAGAATCATTGTTACAGTCGGAATCGAGAACGATTCGTGCCTCTGTTCCTTCGATTCTGAATTGTAACCAACCAGATACTGGCATTACTCCGTCTGGAGATATCTGCAGAGGAATTATGGTATCCTCTCCCACGGAGTATCTGACCTCGTCTGGCCATTCGGAGGTCTCGATTCCCTCGTCCCATTCTGAGATTCCATAAGCCCCATCTATTCCGGGAAATGCCACTATCAGTATGAAAATCATCAGCGCTAGTATTTGATTCCTAGAAATATCGTCCAAGCCCTTGGATTCGTCTACAACAAATGGATCTAAGATTGGAGTGGGGCTGAATCTTCTCCAAACTGCGATTGTGGCGATTACCAACCATGGAAACCATGGGTCGGTAGAGAAAACGAGAACCATGAAAAATAGTGTAGAAGCGAAAATCAGAGTTTGCTTCTCATCTGAAAGAAGGTCCTCTGGGCCCATTATTGCATGGAGGAGATGGTCTCCCGGGAAACCTGGGACTGGTAACAGCATTATCCACGAGACCGTACAAAGGCCAAGACCTGCAATCGCCAGTGGATCTAGCCACTGGAGTTTTATGTCCAAATTCTCAATTATGCCTAAAAATTGTAACATCTCCAGAATGGAGTTCCCACTGAATACCATCGGAGGGGAGTTCAGAGGAGGGGGCTGAGTAGAGGTCAATGATACCCCTACTATGGTCATTATGACGCCTGAGAAGAACAAAACCAATGGTGAAGTAACCTCTATCAGACCTAGCGCCTTTCTGTTGGGAATGGGGACCTGATCAGATCTTCTTTGTGAGATGAACCCTGCTATTCCGAACGGCCAGATAGGTTCGGAGATAGGGAAGGCCAGAGGGGTTAATTGGCCAATAGAAACTCCATATCTTGAGGCAACTCTTCTTCTTGCCTCGCTGGCAAGTAATATTGTAACGGCCAACGGGATTGAGAATCTTGCACACGAATCAGCAATGATGGGAATGCCAAAACTCAGTTCGGGATTATTCCTTAACAATAGCCCAGTACCTGCTATAGTCATGAATGAGAACATAGTTATCCAGATTACTGCCTGTTGCCAACGAGGCATTACGAATACGCCTGTAGGTAGTTCTACGACGCTCATCACAGGGGGATTTCCTCTGTCTAGGAGACCTATCATGCCTAACTTCTCAAGGTGTGAATTCATATCCAGTAAGCATTCACTCTCCGACTTCCCATCAATCCCATTTACTCTCCAGGAGTATTCCCCTGACTCGACTTCTCCAAGGACAAAATACCTAGATGAAATGACTTGGATTAAGTCCCTCTTGCTCCAAGTCTCAGTATCGATTTCGAGCCTTTCTGGCTCCGACTCTGAAGCTATCACGGCTAATGCAAGAGGAGGTATGATTTTACCCCTCGCTTTGGGAGTCCTTACGTCTACTTGTTCTTGAAGCGCTTGAGTCGGAATGTTTCCTCTCTTTCCATCTCTTCCAGTCTGAGCTGTATGAAAGTCTGCGCCTCCTTCATCTCGGGGATTACTTTGAACTCCAGGGCATTGACTCTGCGTTTTGTAGCCTCAATCTCTTCTAGTAGCCTCTTTAGTGTGGCCTCCATCTCAGCGGCTTTGACGACCTTCTCGATTAGAAGGGAGTAAGAGTCCGCTGCCTCATCGATGTAAGGGGAGCCACCTATGAGTCCCAAGCCTCTATCCTCTGTAGAAAGTTTGAGATTTTCACCGTCCACCTTCGGTACCACGACTCCCATAATATTCCTACGAGAAACACTGACTTCTGGCCTCTTAGATGCCGCTATAGCCGCACTCTTGACTGAAAGCCCGCCCTCGATTGAAGAGGCTAGACTGATTGCCTGAAGCGCATCCCTGTAAGTTCCGACAAGTTCCTCTCTAGCTGAAATCATCTCAGACAGGAGAGTTCTGAATTCGTGAAACAAGCCGTCCCTTTTCATTTTTAGAAGGTTGTACCCACTACTGGTCTGCTTGATGCGTCGCTTTAGATTGATTAGTTCGGACCTGGTTGGCTTAATGTCCAGAGCCATACTATAACCTCAGAATTACTCCTCTTCCTTTCCTGACTTCTCGTCTGGATGATACTTATCTATCCACTTCTGATCCAGTCTGACGAGGTACTTGGTATCGATGTTAGAAAGTAGATTCCATGCTAGATCGAGAGTTCCCTCACTTATCGACCTGTCCTCATCTCTACTCTGCCTTAGGAATTGATCTTCAAAGATATCTGCGAATTTCAGCAGTTGGAGGTCACGCTCGTTGAGTGCATCTTCACCGACAATTGCCACGAGCCCCCTGAGCTCTTTCCCTTGAGCATAGGCGGCGTATAGTTGGTCGGAGACAGACTTGTGATCCTCTCTGGTCTTACCATCTCCTATTCCAGCATTCATCAGTCTACTCAAGGACGGCAGTACATTGATCGGGGGGTATATCCCCTTCTGATGGAGCTCTCTCGAAATAACAATCTGTCCCTCTGTGATGTATCCTGATAGATCGGGAATTGGGTGAGTAATATCGTCACCTGGCATAGTCAAAATCGGGAATTGAGTTATCGAGCCTTTCTTGCCCTTAACCAAACCAGCTCTTTCGTATAGCATGGCCAGATCAGTGTACATGTAACCAGGGTAACCCCTCCTTCCGGGAACCTCTTCCCTAGCTGCTCCTATTTGCCTCAGAGACTCACAGTAATTTGTCATGTCGGTGTATATCACCAGAACGTGATAATCGTGCTCAAATGCAAGATACTCCGCTGCAGTTAGAGCCAGTCTGGGAGTAATCAGTCTCTCCACAGCGGGGTCATCGGCTAGATTGACGAAGAGAGCAGAGTTCTCAAGAGCGCCGGTTCTCTCCAAATCATGAACGAAGAAGTTGTATTCCTCCGCAGTAATTCCCATTGCACAGAAGACAACCACGAAATCGTCATCGCTTCCGACCAGCTTGGCCTGACGGGCAATCTGCAAAGCGATGTCGTTGTGAGGGAGACCGCTGGCACTGAAGATAGGGAGCTTCTGTCCCCTGACCAGAGAAGTACATGCATCGATTGCAGAAATACCGGTCTGGATAAATGACTCAGGACTCTGGCGTGAATATGGATTAATAGCTGCACCGATGATATCTGCCATATCGTCGGCGACGATGTCTGGTCCACCATCTCTAGGCCTTCCTGCACCGTCCAAGATTCTTCCAATCAGGCCCTTGCTAACAGGGAGCTTGAAAACGTCTCCAAGGAACTTGACGCCGGTCTGTCTATCGACAGATGCGGTGCCCTCGAAAACTTGCACGATTACCTGGTCGTCGGACGTATCCAACACCTGGCCGTTCTTGATTGAACCATCGCTCAGCATTAGCTGGACGATCTCACCGTATGAAACTGGTTCAGTCTTGTTTAGGAAAACCAATGGTCCCTTGACGTCTGTAATGGTTCTGTATTCTTTTCCACTCATATTATCACCTCTCAATTAGCCTCCATACTAGCATCAATCTGCTTACTCATCTCGCTTACAAGATCGCTGATTCTTTCTGCATATCCTTTCTCGAACCTGCCCCTCATGAGATCGGTCCTTGCGGGTACGTTGACCACATCTTCCAATTGTCCTCCGCCTGCGATTGCTTTCTTGGCTTCTTCTTGGAAAGTTAGGATGGCTTTTGCCATGTGGTACTGGAGGTCGAGATCACTGAATGTATCAACGTCATGGAATGCATTCTGTTGAAGGAAGAACTCCCTAATCATCCTAGCAACCTCGAGAGTTAGTTGCTGATCAATTGGAAGGGCATCGGAACCCACTAGTTGGACGATTTCCTGAAGCTCCGATTCGATTTGTAGCAAGGTACTGATTTCAGTTCTTACTTCGGGGAAGTCGGAAGCGATATTGTCTCTATACCATTGGTCCAGAGCTTGCGGGTACAGGCTGTATGAGTTTAGCCAATTAATCGCAGGGAAGTGCCTTTGCCTTGCTAGACCTGCATCTAGGCCCCAGAAAACCTTCACTATCCTCAATGTACCTTGGCTAACTGGCTCGGAAATATCCCCACCAGGAGGCGAAACGGCTCCGATAACCGAAACAGAACCATCTGACCCTGCAAGTGTCTGAACCCTTCCTGCTCTCTCATAGAACTCAGCTAATCTGCTTGAAAGGTATGCAGGGTATCCTTCTTCACCAGGCATTTCTTCAAGCCTAGACGAAATTTCCCTCATTGCCTCGGCCCACCTACTTGTGGAGTCGGCCATTAGTGCTACATTGTAGCCCATATCTCTGAAATATTCGGCAATTGTAATTCCAGTGTACACTGAGGCCTCTCTTGCCGCCACAGGCATGTTGGAAGTATTTGCTATCATGACAGTTCTATTCATCAAAGGTTTGTTCGTGTTCGGATCGATGAGATGTGGGAATTCATCCAGAACCTCCGTCATCTCATTTCCTCTCTCGCCACAACCAATGTATACGACAATCTGAGCATCCGACCACTTGGCCAACTGTTGCTGGGTAACGGTCTTTCCAGATCCGAATGGACCGGGTATTCCTGCAGTTCCGCCCTTGGCTAGTGGGAACAAGAAATCCAGGATTCTCTGACCTGTAATCAAAGGAACATCTGGGGCGTACTTCTGAACAAATGGTCGTGGGTGCCTTACAGGCCACTCTTGCATCATGGCTATCTCTGAGCCATCTTCCAAGACGCATACCGTCTCTTTGATATTGAAAGTACCTGATTTGATACTCTTCACCTTTCCACTGACATTAGGAGGGACCATGACGCGGTGCTCTATGGTCTCGGTCTCCTGAACAGTACCGATAACATGCCCGGAACTTACCTCATCTCCTTTGTCAACAGTTGCTTTGAACTCCCACTCTCTTTCGAGATCTAGGCCGTCAGCATCCACGCCTCTGGTGATGAACACTCCCATGGTCTCCTCAAGCTTAGGAAGAGGCCGTTGGATTCCATCATAGATCTGAGTTAGCAGACCCGGTCCCAGTTGCACGGAGAGAGTCTGACCAGTTCTGATTACAGGCTCCCCGGGACTTATCCCGGACGTCTCTTCGTAAACTTGGATAACGGATTGGTCGCCATGCAAC
>CEQW01031245.1_pt1 | contig 12849 bp, 10 predicted proteins | sample 530891 | NCBI WGS metagenome assembly CEQW01 (sample SAMEA2621066, study PRJEB7988) | marine metagenome | biome: marine biome (ENVO:00000447); feature: surface water layer (ENVO:00002042); material: "saline water (ENVO:00002010), including plankton (ENVO:xxxxxxxx)" | depth 5 m
ACTAAAAAATCATAATTTTAGCCAATTACCCCCCCACTTGTGACAGAAAACTAAGAATAATTGCAAAATGCGCAACAATTGATTTTCTAAATGGAATAATTGATAGTTATTCACCAATTCGTAGTGATGAGTCGAATGTCTGAAGTATCTGGTTTTTGTTTGAAGTGTAAGAATTATGTGCCAATAAGTAATGGTAATTTAATCAAGATGTCAAATGGACGTACAAGGATGGCAGGTACATGTTCAAAGGCAGGATGTACTGGAAAGATTTCTAAAATTGTTAGCTAATTTTAAACCGATGCGGTTTAATACACCCGTTGATTCGGTTTGCTTGAGGGCTCGTGGTCTAGGGGTTATGACGTCGCCTTGACATGGCGAAGATCGAGAGTTCAATTCTCTCCGAGCCCACCAATGAATATCTAGTAAGACTCTACTCATAGGTATTTTTGCTAATTATTTTCTGAAAGTTATTTGTATGAAAATCATAACTCTTCGGATTTAGGAATTATTACTTGTTCAACATCTTCCTTGATTAGGACTTCCACATCATCTGAAAATGAAAAGTCTGTGGAACCACCTTCCCATGATTTCACATCATCAGTTTGTTCAAAGGACTCCTCCACTATCTTTTGGTTAGGACCTATTGAATAGGCCATTGGGTCAACTATTTGTTCAATCATCTCTCTTTGCTCTGGGGGTGGAACATCCCTCTCAATTAAGTGTGCTGTAGAATGAAACGCGCCACATCCGACGCATCTGAATGAACCAATATTATCTATGCACCCACATGAAGGGCAAATGGCTTTACCGCTAAATAAGCTTAAACTATCTTCTGACATTTTAATCTTCAAGGAACATATCATCTTGGTAACCAGTAACTAGATCTCCTGTACCATCTTCTTCAATAGTTACAAGACCTTCATCATCGTCAAATTCGATGATAGTCCCATAGACTTCTTCATCATCTAATACTAATCCGATGTAAGAGCCAATATCAATTTCATCTTCTTCGTCTTCTTCATCTTCAGTTCCTTCATCAGATGGTTCGATATCTTCTTCGACAGATTCCTCTGAATCATCGTCAGTGACTTCGTATGTATCTTCTTCTGTGTCGTCAACTTCCTCATCCAAAGCAGTTTTAACTGCACTTTTTTCATTTGAATTCTCCTTCATTGCACGGGCGCGCGCTCTCCAACCTGGAACTATGGAAAGTTGCGTGAACAAACCGCCCACCAAACCTAGAGTTCCTAGTATTATGAATAAAATACCATCCCAGTAAAATCCTGCAGGCATTGATATTTCTCCACCTTCAGCTGCAAATGGTGCTAATGAATTTTTACAACCGTCAATTTGTACACTTTCATCACAGGGGTAGGCATCGCCGTCGAAGTATGTAGTTCCATCTAAGGTAGTTGTTGAACCAACTTCAGAATCCATTTCAACTATACCGCCAGTACCATCAACAAATGGTGCTAATGTGGCATTTACTAGCCACAAGATAATGAAGAATACAAATGCAGAGTGTACAAGAGGCCATACGACATCTTTCCATTGTTTAGACATCATACGTCTTTGCCATTTTGATGGGAACTCTTTTTTGTCAGATAATGATGCTGATTGATCAACTTCTTGGTCATCGTGTTCCTCGATAGTGGCAACGAATTCTATCATGTCGACAAAACCATCTTCATCTTCATCAAACATATCCATTAATTCATCAACCAATTCAGGTGTGATTTCATCATCTAACTCTTTGTGTAGGGTTAAATTAAGTTCTTCTTTACTGACTTTACTATCGCCATCAATGTCTAGGCTATTAAATAGGGCAGATGGAGTGTAGCCAGTTTCATCCATATAATTGGTTAATAATTGGAAAGGAGAAACAGGATTCACTACTGAATCAGAATCCATTTCAACGTCCATTGATTCTATAATGTCAATTAATTCAAATGCATCTATTCTACCATTTGAATCCTCATCTACTAATGAAATAATCTCAAATACCTCTGAGGGTGAAAGTGAATCGCCACATATTTCAACAATACCCTTTTGCAATTCAGGGCCAGTTATCATCCCGTCTTCATCGCCATCAATTGATTCAAACATGTCTCTTATTGTCATATCTAAACTTGCAGCTGTCGATACTAATTTTGTGAGGTTTTCCATAGCGGAATCAGCGATGATTTCATCAGAATCATTGACATCTAATTCCTCCTCTTCTTCATCCTCAAGTTCTGCTTCATCAATCGACTCATCAGCAGAATCAGAATATTCATCTTCGTCTGATGATTCAATCTCGTCAGTTTGTTCATCATCTTGAACTAATTCGGATTCTACGCTTGGTTCAATATTTTGGTCGACATAATCTGCTGCTGCCTTTTTGAGTTCTGATTCGGTAAGATAATCATTGTCGTTTTCATCATAAGATTGTGCGAATTCTAGGAATTTAGCTTTGTCATCTATAGCATGCTTCTCGACAACTCTCTCCAATACATTGTCAGAATAATCTTTAGGTTTTGCACTGGATTCCAAGTCTTCTACAGCCTCGGATACGTCGGAAGATATTTCTTCCCCGGAAATAGAGAATACTAGTTCTGCAAGGCTAATTACACCGTCAGAATCAGTGTCAACTTCATCAATTAAACGATCTACTTGGGAAGGTGGCAAGTCAGCCAAATTCATCTTTAGTAGACCTGCGCGTAATTCTTCAGCATCAATAGAACCATCGGAATCAGAGTCAAATTTTTCAAACAATTTCTTTGCCTCGATACCAGTATTAGCGAACCAATCTCGCAGTACATCTAAGACATCATCTGCTACAAAGTATACACCACAATCAGGGCATTTCTTTGAATCTATTGGTACTAGTGAATTACAAGCACCACATTCACCAAGAGATACCTCTGATACTCCGGAAATCTTAATTCCACATTCACTACATTCTTTAGAATCAAGCGGAATTATTGCCCTGCATGAACCGCATTCAGCCATTGGAGTTTCTTTTTCTTCACCGTCGGACATTGTCACACCCATTTGTCGGATTACTACCCATGATATAATGATTAACGGGTAATTTATGCTCAAATGTATATATGATTAGTCTTATTCGTGATTGAGTCTCATGTTACAGGTCGGCGACAATCGCGCATATCTTTATCAGACGCAGACTTATTCACAGCTATTTTCAGACCTCGAACATATGATTGAGAAAAATCCAGAAACAAGATTTACGCTAATTACCAGGGTTCCTTCTAGGCGTTTATTAGAACAACTTGACCTCAATGTTTTAGACACCTATTGGGTTACAGAACAAGATACTAATGATTCCATAAAGCCTGATTTTACATCAATATACAAAATTTTGAATCAGAATAAAGATGCCTCAAAAGAACAAGTAATGGTAATTGAAGGATTAGAATTCATCGCCGATAGAATTGGACCGGATGCACTTTTATCGGAAATAACTAGGTTAGTTGATGACCTATCCATGTTTAATTACACATGCATATTATGCCTAGATTTGTTAGCAATGCCAGCAAAAATAGCAACTAAACTGAAATATACCTTGGAATCACTTGAATTTTCTGATGAACATATTTTGGTAACAGAATATGAAGAAGAGCACATTGAACCAAGTATAACTCCCGGAGAACATATGGAATATGAACTTGGTAAAGATGGCAACCCAAGATTGGTATATTTGTCAAAATTACCTCGGTTAGGATTCTCTAACAATATTTTAGTCAAACGAATATTACAGTGGAGAAGGATGGGTCTTGATGTATCAGAGATAGAACCGGCATTAAAATATCAAGAGGATAAAGCATACGAATTATACAAGTTAGTAGAAGAAAAGGTTAGACGGGCCGTTGATTTAGATCGGTTTATCAATTCCAATTCTAGTTCAATTAGTGCCTCAGATTTGGCAACTGACATTTTTAGATTAAGGCAACTAACAGGTCTAGAAGAATTAGAAAGAAAGTACTACAAATCAACGGACTAAACGCTCATTCTCCGCTTCAATCCTAGATAGCCAAGTTCCTTCTCTTAATATTTTAGCAATGGATTGTAGCTCAGCACTAGTTGACCGATCGTTTGTCAGTTTTGGCGATATTGTACGAACTAATTTATGCAGTGATTTAACGAATGAAGCAGGTTTGAGTTTATTATATTCAAGTCCTTGGCAAGCTATTACTAATTCACATGCTAACACTTCTGACAATCTAATGCAGGATTGGTAAAGGTTCCAACATGCCGTTGCACCCATACTAACGTGATCTTCTTGCCCTGCAGATGTACTGGTAGAGAAAGCAGTGCGTGGGGCTGCGTGACCATGCATCTCAGCAAGAGCAGATCCTGCGCTATATTGAACAATCATCATACCGGATTCTAAACCACTATTGTTAGCTAAGAATGGTGGTAAACCGCTCTTTTTAGAATCAAGTAACTGATCCATACGACGCTCGGAAATCGAGCCTAATTCAAATAATGCTAAAGACATTCTATCTGCACAAAGTGCAAGTATCTCGCCATGAAAATTACCTTGAGAAATGATTGTAGATTGGCGATCAGTTGTTTCTGGGAACACTAATGGGTTATCAGTAGTGCTATTAAGTTCAATTTGGATCGTCTCTCGCATGCTAATCAATGCTTCATAAACCGCTCCATGCACTTGTGGAGCACATCTAAATGAGTACGGATCTTGTACTTTTGAGCTATCTTTATGCCCAGTTAATATCTCAGAATCCTGCATAATTTGCCTTATTCTAGCCGAAATTAAAATTTGTCCGGGGTGAGGCCTAGCAGCATGAACTCTTTCGTCAGCAGGCTTTGCATTGCCTTGAAATGCTTCTAGTGACGTGCAGTAGATAACATCAGAGATAGTTAATAAATTGTTAAGGATTTGCAGAGATAAAATAGAATAACTTAGCATTTGACTGGTGCCGTTTATCAGTGATAAACCATCTTTTGCGGATAGTTCTACTGGGATTAAGCCTTTATCTAGCAGCAAATCATTGGTTGGTATTTTTTTATCATCATCACCAATGACAAAACCTTCGCCAATTAACGTCAATGCCATATGTGATAGAGGGGCTAAATCTCCACTGGCTCCTAAACTCCCTATTCTGGGAATATACGGTGTTACACCATGATTAACATAGTCAATTAATTGCTGAACTACATTAGGATGGACGCCTGAAAAACCCTTGGCAAATGAATTAATCCTAGCCACCATCATTGCTTTAACAGCAGATTTAGACATTGCCTCTCCCAATCCAGTAGCGTGCGATCTAATCAGATTTACTTGCAAATCTTGTAGATGTTCATTAGAGATATTAGTATCTACTAAAGATCCAAAGCCGGTATTTATCCCATACACAACTTTACCGGAGTGTAATATATCTTCTACAACTTTGCGGGATTTGACGATTCTATTCCAAGAATCTTCTGACAATTTAATCTCAATGTTTTCTGATGCCACAGCGTATACTTCAGCCGGTGATAGGGTATTGCCATCTAATTGTACAATAGGCTCCATTAAATCACCCTAATATGTCGTCCAAAATAGCATCATCGCTTATTTCTGGAATTGTTACTGTTAGTAAATCATCTTCTTTCATGGCCATTTTAATGGCTTCTATTGCACCGGGGTTTCGCGCCCAAGCCCTTCTTGCCACGCCATTATTCACATCCCAATGTAACATCGACTCAATTTTCTTTCTAGCAGATTCCGACCCGTCTATAAGCAATCCAAAGCCACCGTTTATCACTTCACCCCAACCAACTCCACCGCCATTGTGTAGGCTAACCCAAGTTGCACCTCGGAATGAATCGCCAACAAAATTCTGAACGGCCATGTCAGCAGTAAACATAGAACCATCTCGAATATTTGCCGTCTCTCTATAGGGGCTATCTGTGCCTGAAACATCGTGATGATCTCTACCCAATACTATGGGAGCTGATATGTGACCATCCGCAATTGCTTGATTCATTGCAAGGGCAATTTTACGCCTCCCTGCATCGTTGGCATACAATATCCTTGCTTGACTACCGACTACCAAGTTATTATTTCCAGCATGTTCAATCCATCGAATGTTGTCATTTAATTGTTGAATTATCGATGAGGGGGCACCTATTGTTAGTTCTTGCAAAACCTCTTTTGCTATTAGATCTGTTTTAGCCAAGTCTTTTGGGTCACTAGAGGTACAAACCCACCGGTAAGGACCAAAACCATAATCAAAACATATTGGTCCCATTATATCTTCAACATAACTAGGATATCGAAAACTACCGTCATCATTCAATACATTGGCTCCTGCTCTAGATGATTCAAGTAAGAATGCATTACCGTAATCCCAAAAGAACATTCCTTCGTCTGAGAGTTTGTTTATTGCGTCTGCATGCCTGCACAGAGTTTTACGTATTTCCTCAGCAAACTTATTTGGATTATTAGACATCATTTGCGCGGATTCTTCGTAGGTGTAATCTGCAGGAAAGTAACCACCTTGATACGGATTATGTAGCGATGTTTGGTCACTACCCAAATCAATTTTTACACCCCGTTGAATAATACCTTCCCATAATTCGACAATATTACCAATATGGCCAATGGATATTGATCTACCCTCATCCCTAGCAGATATTAGTAAATCAATTGAATTATTAATATCGTAAGATAAATCGGTAAGCCAACCTTGCTCGTGACGTTTAATTGCAGCATGTTCATTCATTTCGGCAACAATACATGCGGCACCGGAGATAACTGCCGCTTTGGCTTGTGCACCAGACATTCCACCAAGACCTGATGTGACGAAGGTGATTCCTGACAAATCTTGGTCGGGAGGCAGTTCTAAATGCATTCTAGCAGCATTTAGTAGAGTAATGGTCGTTCCATGGACGATCCCTTGAGGTCCAATGTACATGTAGGATCCAGCGGTCATTTGTCCATACTGCGTTACACCAATAGAATTCATAGTTTCATAATCATCCCTTGAACTGTAATTAGGAATAACCATTCCATTAGTGACAACCACTCGCGGAGAATTTGGATCAGATGGAAACAGTCCCATCGGATGGCCAGAATACATAACTAAGGTTTGATGATCAGTCATTTGGCAGAGGTATTGCATGGTTAAACGATATTGAGCCCAATTTTGAAACACAGAGCCATTACCACCATAGGTGATTAATTCATGCGGAAACTGTGCAACCCTTTTGTCTAAATTATTCATTATCATTAGCATAATTGCGGCAGCTTGTTGTGATTTAGCAGGATATGCTGATATCGGATATGCCTTAATTTCATACTCAGTTGGCCTATATCTTTGCATAGTAATTCTGCCAAAGGAATTCAATTCTTCTAAGAATTCCTTACCCAACGTTACGTGTAAGTCAGGCTTGAAGTACCTTAATGCATTTTTGATAGCCAAGCGTTTTCCACTTTCATCCAATACCTGGCGGCGATTTGGTGCGTGGTCTACAGAGTCATCGTATCCTGGATGATCAGGTAAGTTATCAGGTATGCCTAATAAAAGGGATTCCCTTAACGCAGAATAGCCCTCTCCCATGATAATCCCAAACCTTGCAGTTCTTTGAGCCTATTGTTTGTTGGTTGAGTCAATATCTGGCCGCCAAAATGTAAAAATTATACCGCAAATAATCATTAATAATGAAAACGAAATGAAACCATTTCTCAGTGTCAAACCTTGATATTCTACAAGATATCCAGCAATCGTAGTTGATAATGCTGCACTAGAACCGAGAATCAACATGTCCATAGAAAATACTCTACCACGGACTTCGTCTTCTACCCACATTTGAGTTAGTACCGTAGACAGTACCCAATTGCCCCCACTTGCAGAATGTGCACAAATTATTAGCAAAACCGTTAGTGGCAAATATATATCTAGACTAATTCCAACTAACAGGTAAAAGAATCCTGAAATTGTCACCAATATACCAATTAATGATGGCCATTTTGATTTGTCTTTGAATAAAGCACGCGCTAATATTGGCCCAATCCCGGTTCCCAAGCCACGTGCGAAGAAAAACAATCCAAATCCAAACGCAGCACCGTATCCTGTAAGTTCAGAACCTGCTAGGACAAGGAACACGCCGGCAAGGCCTGCACCTGCTATATTCCATGAAGATTTAGCGAAAACAATTCGTAATACTTTTTTGTCAGAATAGATTCGCGACCAACCTATTTTGATATTAGAAAATGCTGTTTTAAGTAGAGGTCCTTTCATCTTAGGGTCTATATTTTGAGTAAAGTTTAGAGGTACAAGAAGTAAGGCTGACAACAAAAAGGTGTAAGAATCAATGATAAATGCCATGTCAGTGCCCCATACACTGACAACTATACCACCAAGCATTGCGCCAATACATAAGGCCGATGACCAAGATGCACTGTCAATAGCGTTAGCAGTTATGAGGTCTTCATCATCGACAATATTTGGTAAAGCGGCACGTTCTGCAGTTACGTAGACTCCATGCAATAGCATCATTAGTCCTGATACTGCTACTAACCACCACATATCTTCAGGACCATCTACTAAGAGGAATGATAGCGCCAAACCAACCTGTAACAGGTTAGCCCATAGCATCAAGCTTTTTCGACTAAACCTATCTGCTAACAGGCCATTAAATGGTTGGGATATGGCGAAAAGTGCCATTCTTACAGAAAATAAGATACCCAACAGAAATTCAGAACCTGAATACTCTAGAATTAGGAAAAATAACGCAATCGTATTGAACCATTCGCCAAGTAATGAGATTACCGAAGCGGCCCATAATCTTCTAAATTTGGGATTACTGAAGAAAAACTCGAAATAGCCTTTTGTCAATATCACTCCTCCTCAGCAATCGAATTACTCTCACTTATCGTGCAAATAATCCATTTAGAGGTAGGAGTATTTGAGATTTCAGATGTTGATTCTAGTGGTACTAATTCGTTCGCCTCAGGGAAGTAGGCTGCCAAATTCCTTTTTGGTATATTGTATGGAATTACCAACCATTTACTGGATAATCTCTTTACTCCTCTAAAGTGGCTAGTAATGTCGACTAAGTCCTTGGTTTTCAAATCTAATTCTAACATGTCACGAGGATTCATCATTAAGATTCTGCGATTGCCTTTTATGCCGCGGTACCTATCGTCAAGCCCGTAAATAGTGGTATTATATTGGTCGTGCGATCTAATCGTCATCATGACAAATTCATCATTATTAATGGATACATCAGGCAAAGGATTTACTGAAAAGTGAGCAAATCCATCATTAGTATCGAATTCACAACTGTCTTTAGGAGGGTTAGGTAAGTAAAATCCATTAGGTTGCCTTACTCTTGAATTGTAGTCTTCAAAACCACTAACTGACTTGCTGATTAAATCTCTTATCTTATCATAGTGTTCAATGCATCCTAACCAATCAATATTTGAGTCATGCAAAGTCATGTCAGCCAAATTAGCTATAATCCATGGTTCACTTCTCAACATGTTGGAGGTTGGTTTCAATTTACCTTGTGATTTGTGAACTATGCCCATGGAATTTTCGACAGTAACAAATTGCTCAATTCCAGCCTGAATATCTGCCTCTGTACGACCTAAACATGGGAGTATTAACGACTCCTTTCCATTAACTAAATGTGATCGATTTAGTTTAGTTGAAACATTAACTACCATTTCTAGTTGAGAAACTGCATTTGCTGTTCTAGTTGTATCCGGAGTTGCAGAAATAAAATTACCACCCAAACAAAACAAAAAATCAACCTCGCTATTTTCCATTGCAGTAATTGCATTGACTACGTCATATCCGTGCTTGCGCGGCATAGAATTTTCAAGTCCTAGTTCCATTTTCTCGATAAAGGAATCACTAGGTGCTTCCCATATCCCAACTGTTCTGTTACCTTGGACATTTGAATGGCCCCTCACAGGACATAAACCAGCGCCAATACGACCGATATGCCCGCCGAGTAAGTGGAGATTTACTACTTCCTGTATTACGTGGACTCCGTTTTTATGTTGAGTTAACCCCATTGCCCAACACGATATTATTGATTTTGACTTAACAATTATATCTGAAAACTTTTTTATTTCTGATTTAGGAATTCCGGAATCATTTTCTATCCTTTCCCAATCTATCTGTTGTAATGATTTAGCAAATTCGTTATATGATTTGGTTTTCCTAGAAATGAACTTTTTATCAATTGACTCAGAGTCAATAGTCAGTTTATTTATGGCGCGTAGCAATGCAGCATCGCCGCCTATTTTGACCTGTAAATGCATATCGGCAAGGCCAGTTGATGATAAATCCAATTTCATGTAATCTTGTGGGTGTTTAAATCTAACTAAACCTGTTTCTGGTAGTGGATTAATATGTATTATTTTTGCTCCCTTCAATTTAGCATCTCTAAGTGCAGTTAGCATCCGCGGATGGTTGGTTCCTGGATTTTGACCGATCACCAAAATTGTGTCAGCATGATTAAAGTCATCTAGTGTTACTGTTCCTTTACCAATACCAATGGTTTGAACCAAGGCTTTACCACTAGATTCATGACACATGTTGGAGCAATCAGGTAAGTTATTAGTTCCAAGTAATCTTACAAATGCTTGATACAAAAAAGCGGCCTCATTGCTAGTTCTTCCTGAAGTATAAAACACGGCACGATTTGGATTTGGTAGAGAATTAAGTTTGTTAGAAATAAGTTCTAGAGATTTTTCCCAGCTAATCGGAGTATAATGGGTTGCACCTGAGGCCAAATACATTGGTTGCTTGATCCTACCTTGATTGTTAAGCCAATAGTCGCTTTTCCCAATCAATTCCTCTAGTGAATACTTAGTGAAAAATTTCGCATCAACATTTGCCTTCATTGCTTCATTTGCAACTGCTTTGGCGCCATTTTCACAAAATTCAAACGGTGATCTGTGCTCAGGATCAGGCCATGCACAACCAGGACAATCAAAACCATCTTTTTGGTTTACCATTCTTAGTGTTTTTATCGTATTTGACAGTCCCATTTTCTTTAGCGATTGTTTTGCACTAGAGATGATTGCTGGTATACCTGCCGCAGTTGTTTTTGGCTTCCCTAGTTTTAGAGGGATGTCTTCTATAGGTGTTTTACCTTTCACGAATTATCCTCCTAATAGTTAGGCTCTTTGAAATCAATCATTTGAAATCTCTGTATAGATTGATACTCTAGCCAATGATTACTGAGTTATTTTCTTTGACGAAAGAGTGAATTGTTATTCCCAAACTACGTGCACAAGATGCTGCTAGTGAAGAACAAGCACCAAATGAAGCAATATTGGAAATATTGCAACGCGCAGCTTTAGCAACAATGTCCCATCCACATCTACCACTAAGCAGCAGAATTGAATCATTAAAATTAATCTGGTTAAATGCTCTGCCAATTACCTTGTCTACAGCATTGTGACGGCCAATGTCTTCACTTTGGAATTGTAATTTTCCAGTCTTAGACATTAATCCTGCGCAATGCATTCCACCAGTCTTAATGAAGCCAATTTGATTATCTGACATCTCCATCAGACCTTGGTATATTGCGGAGTGTTCAAAATTATTTGAGGGCTCTACGCTGGGCAGACCTTCGACTAACAAATCCATACCGTCTAATTTACATGCACCACATGATGTAGTTGTGATTCCTAACGACTTATTTGAGTTAATTTCGACATCGTGAATTGTGACATCAACCAATATAGTACCATAATCATCAACCTTAGTAACAATATCAGACTTATCGATTTTAGTAGATTGATTGATGTGTCCTTCTGCCAATAGATGACCTAAAATTAAATCATCACAGTTTTCAGGGGAAGCTAATAGGTTAGCTAATGCTTCTTGATTGACAGTTAACTTGACAAGTGATTCAATTGCGATATTATCAGTTTGAATTTTTCTTTCACCCATTTCTAGCCTAGAGATGGGTATCTCGCGATAATTCACTATTCATCACCACTTCTCAAGTGTTCAAGATCAAAGAATTCAAACTGGAGTTCAACTAATTCTTGGCTACTTTTCGCAGATGAATACTCCTCTAGGGGTTCATGATTCAATTCAATAAATCTTTGACCCCAGCGGAATCCGCTAAGAAGTTCCTTCGATTGTTCCTTGTGGCCGCACAAATATGCGGCGGCTGCTAGGGCTTCAATGGTCGACAATTTACCTGGTTTACCCCAATTAACTGGATTTGCCGCTAAAAATAATGGCAACATTCTCGGCTTTAATCTCGTTCTTCTCATAACTAAATCAACACTTGATTCAATTTGTTTCCAACTACAATCTAAGCCTACAATGGAACCATTATTTTCTGTTAATATTTGATGATCCTCCGGACCAAAGATTTTCCCACACAAAGGCTCCAATATAATCCCCTTCTTTGGCAGTGTATTAATTCGTTTATGTAGTGTAATATCACCACGCTTTGACGATAACACAGCCGTATTTTTTTTCGGGTCATCCTGGGCAAGCCATAACGAATGTACACTCAATTGTTTCATTCAAGCACCATTTTGTTTGAAATAATCTCCTAGGGTCATGTTTCTGTTGCCATGTGATACTACTCTAGAGGTTTCAGATGGAGTAGATTCAACAAGTAAAACAATTCCCAGAACTCTTTCTAATTTTTTTACAAGAGAATCTGTTGGTGGTTTGCCTGATTCTGCAGACTTTATCACATTGACAGTCTCGGCAATTCGTTTGCCTAATTCGGCATGGTTCCAACCTTTGGCTTTTCTAGCATTACTAATTCTATTGCCAAAATCATCGGCTAATTCTTTTTCTTGCTTGGCCATTATGTCATTTCTACGTCGTGGTTTAGGCCCACTGAAAGTGG
>CEQW01002580.1_pt1 | contig 12796 bp, 13 predicted proteins | sample 530891 | NCBI WGS metagenome assembly CEQW01 (sample SAMEA2621066, study PRJEB7988) | marine metagenome | biome: marine biome (ENVO:00000447); feature: surface water layer (ENVO:00002042); material: "saline water (ENVO:00002010), including plankton (ENVO:xxxxxxxx)" | depth 5 m
TGATGAAGCAGAAATTGGCGCTGGAGACACCATTATCACTGCAAGCGGTGAAGTAATTCCTGCTGCTGCTGGAGTAAATCGTTTGATGGCAGAGGATGAAGCACCGCTAGTGGAGCTCTATGAGGCTCAAGCACTAGCAGCTAATCCATTCCTTGTGGCTCCATCAACTGGTCCAACAGCGAAATCTAATACTGTCGGTGCGCCTACAGTCGCAGCATTACTGCTTGATCACATGTCTGGCATGGCTGCGGTCAATTTCGCTCAAAAAGCCATCAACTCAGGTATGTTGACACAAGAAGAGGGTAATGCTGTATTGGCAATCGTTCAACTTGCAACACCAGGTGAAGCAGAAGCCGCGTTGGAAGACCATCTTCCACACCGTGATTTGTTGACTTTTTCAGCACTAGTAACGTCTTGGCGACAGGTAAAGCAACTAAGAGGAGAAGAATGAAATGGGTGCATCGGTCGGCGTAGGTGGTCTAATAGTGGGCACTTCGATGTTGGTGGTATTGGCTTTAGCAGTCAATGCAATCGACCTTCGAATGGAAACATCACTAGAAACTATTGAGTCGGCCAGTGAACCATTACCGTCTTTTACCATAGATAATGCAGACCTAGCACTAGGAGCCATACTAAATTTGCAAATTGATGATGGCGGAACTGGCTATGTTGATGGAACGTTAAGCGCGACAGGTGGTGGTGGTTCCGGTTTTTCTGGAACATTTACTGTTGATACAAATGGAACAATAATCGATGCGGTTATCACCAACCGCGGAGATTACTCGTCCGATCCAACCATTGTAATCGACAGTCCCCAGCCAACCGGCGTCAATGCTAGTATATCGATAACTGGTAGAATTACGGTAGTCTATGCAAACATAACAAACACTGGTCCAGTTGTCGTGCCGGTTGATGAAGTGTGGTTGTTTCTTGATGGCAACAATGCAGAGAATTTAGCGAACATAGGCCCCATTGTAGACTCAGAGAATATCTATCCTAGCGATACAGTTGGTATTCAATGGCGTAACATTCCCAGTAACGTCTATGAAACAATAGCAATGTCAACAAACGGATTTAATACTGCTAGAGCAGTAGTATGAGGTATTATTATGGCAGACGGAGGAGCATCTACTTACATCTTTTTGGCCACGGCATTGTTGATTTCGGGTGCTGTGTCTGCGGTGTTAATATCCCAATATGGCGATATGACTTCCGCAATGGAGGTTGAAAGGCGTGCTGCCGAGGCAGATTCAAAAACCTCTTTCGACTATGCTGGAGATTTATCCAATGTAGCGTATGATACTACTGACCCTGCGGCTGAGACAATCACAATCTACCTACAAAATACTGGAGTGTATGTATTAGATGATACTTCTCTATTTATTCAATTAGATGGCGTAGTGGTTCCAGACGCAGATGTCAGCACAACGATATTACCATCAGGCGGAGATTGGGGTACTACGGAGTTATTGGAAGTTGAAATGACTGGCACATGGGGTTTCGCCGATAATTCAGACATTAAACTAACCATTCTCGTCTTTTCGGTAACAGTTGGTGGATATGAAGGACAAGAATCACAGTCCACGGAGGCGAGATTAAATGAACTCTGATGACCCACTTAATTTCCCGCATAAGCCTGTCGAAGATGGTTTTGCATTTGATGTAGAAACAGATTCCCTTGCCGACACTATGGGTCTAAGATTGCCAAACAGGTCATTGTATGTTCTTCAGGGATCAGTTGGTGGAGGTAAGTCATTAATCTCCCAAAGATTAGTCCACGGCATGCTACATAATGGCGTTAAGATTCTGGTCGTGACTACTGAATTAACCACTAGAGGTTGGATTGAGCAAATGGAATCGATTGGGTACGGAGTAACTGATGCTTTAAGAGAAGGCCGTTTGATGGTATTCTCTAGATTTGGCACTGTTGCAGAAGCACGAGATGATGTCGGTCTTGAAGAAGTATTGCAAAGTAAAGCAGTAGAAGAAGCAGATGTGGTAATACTAGATTCAGCTAGTGCATTGATGGATGACGGTTTAGATGATAAGCAAAGATTCGACTTAATGCAAAAACTGCGTAAGACTACTTCAGATGGTCGCTCAATTATGCTGTGCGTAGATCCAGATGAAATGGATCATAAATTATTACACAACATGCGTGCATCAGCAGAAGTAGTACTCGATTTATCCACCGCACTTATCGGTGGAGATTTGAAGAGAAACATCGTCGTTACTAGATTCTTAAGAGCCGCAGGGCCAGTCCAAACCAGCGTTGGTTGGCGTGTTGAGCCGAGTATGGGCTTCATAGTGGATATCACGGCGGTAAGTTGAGGGGTATTATCATGGCTGATGAAGATCGATTTGCAAAAGGCGACCTCAATAGCGTCATGGCTGCTTATCCACACGTCGCTGATTGGGTTCGAGATTTCGAATCGAGGTACGGTGCGCGTCCAATTTACTACGGTCCACTTGACAGGGATGCAAAGAAAGAACGACCTTTGAATCTAATTTACTTAGCCAAAGAGCCAATTTTCATTCACATTTACGAACCACCTGAAGATGATGAGGGTAACGGCGGAGAAATTCTTTGGTTTGGTCTTGAGCCGCAACTTACTGAAGAGGAAGAAAACATGCGTCGTGACTTAGTAGAGACGCTTCTTCAAGAGGCTCCAACAGCGCCAACATTCACCACAGATGGTGAATTTGAAAATATCCTTACCCAAATGGTAGACCGGTACACTGTGCTGGAAAACGAAGTTAGCGCGGCCCCTCGTCGTCAAGGACGACTTTGGGAAATGATTGGAATGGATGATAAACGAGTCATTGTAACTCCAGAACAAAGAGCCAGGTTGGAATACATTATTATCCGAGACCTAATTAAAAACGGGCCATTAGAACCTCTACTTTCCGATGAGATGCTGGAAGATATACACTCTATTGGTCTCAAGCATATTCACATGGACCACAAGGTCTTCGGCATGGTAACCTCAAACATTAGGTTCCGTGAACGGGAACTATTGTCTCGTTATTTGCGAGCGATGTCAGAGCGTATTGGCCGCCCAGTATCGGACAACAAACCAATTATTGACGGAGCATTACTAGACGGCTCTCGTATTAACATCATATTCTCTGATGACGTATCGATGCTTGGTCCGTCATTCACCATCCGTAAATTCGCTGAGGAAACCATATCAATTATTCAACTCATTAAGTGGGGCACTATATCCTCACAAGTCGCTGCTTACATTTGGATTTGCCTAGAGTACGGCATGTCGGTACTTGTTTCTGGAGAGACAGCATCGGGTAAAACTACTACGCTGAATGCCATTTTACCATTTATCGACCACAATGTCAAAATTTACTCGGCAGAGGATACTCCTGAGGTTAAAGTAAGACACAAGATTTGGCAGCGTCTAGTAACTAGAGATTCTAAGAATGAAGAGTCACGTGTCGAAATGTTCGACCTGCTCAAAGCTGCGCTTAGAAGCAGACCAAGATACATCATTATCGGTGAGATACGTGGTGTTGAAGGTGCTACTGCGTTCCAAGCGATGCAAACAGGTCACCCGGTAATTGCGACATTCCACGCATCGTCTATTGTGAAGATGATTCAAAGATTTACTGGTGACCCAATCAATGTGCCAATTCGGTTCTTTGACAACCTGAATTTTGCAATTTTCCAAGAAGTTGTTGAGGCGCCAGGTGGCGGTATTGCTAGAAGAGTAACTGGTATTGACGAAGTTATTGGATACAATAAACACAGTGATGGTGTATTGACCAGAGGTATGTTCGAATGGGACCCAGTCAAGGATAAGCACTATTTCCGCGGTATGTTTCAAAGCCACTTGCTAGAGAATAAAATTGCTGCAATGGCAGGATTTGCTAACAAACGTGACATCTATGATGAAATGTTGGCAAGAGCTGCAGCACTCGAAAAGATGGCAGATAGAGACTTAACTCACTATGACGATGTGTTTGATTTACTCGGAATATACTACAATAACGGCTTTGAGGCATTCAACCGAGCAATCGACACTTGGACAGGTATTAATCACGGCTAGGAGATTTGATTATGGAAAGAATGCCGATGTGGCAAGTTGCAATTCGTCGTCTCGAAATGCCGATTCCACGTTTCTTGATCATTTTTGTCGGTGGTGCCGCATTTACTGGTTTGATAACTGCCTTAGCAATTATATTCCTTACCGGTGGTCTTGGCGACGGAGCGCTATTTCAGGGCTTTGCTGGTGTCTTGATGATTTTGGTATTTCCAATGATTACTGCATTGGCAGCAATCGCCTTCCCTTTGATTGAAGTGCAGAGATCAGCAACTTTAATCGAGAAAGAAATGCATATGTTCATCACTCGTATGGGTATATTATCACTTGGGGAAGTCGGTGCAAAATCAATATTTGATATCCTCAAACAAATGAGCGATTATGGGGAATTAGCCTCTGAAGTCAAGCGTATTGAGACTCTAGTTGACAAATGGCATACATCGCTTCCCGAAGCGGCCAGAATTGTGGCACATCAAAGTCCAAGTCCATTATGGACTGATTTCTTGGATAGGATGGCTTTCTCTATTGAAGCTGGACAACCAATTGATGAGTTCATGCGTGCGGAACAAGAAACTGTTGCTGAACAGTATACGACACTGTACGACACTAGATTAGAATCAGTAGACACCATGAAAGAAATCTATGTTTCACTAGTATCTGCAGGTCTATTTGCCTTGGTTATTGCAGGGATTCATCTGGTGCTATTCGAAGTTGGTGCGCCTGATGCGGAACCAATTGAGATTTTTAGCCGTATCAGATTCTTACTGCTTGCTGGTTTTGTCTTCGTTGTGGTTCAAATAGGGGCTGTTTTTGCCTTTAGGTCAACCATTCCTGAAGATCAAACCTTTGCAAGGGATGACATGGATACACCCTTTAGAATTAATTTTAGGCGGTCATTTTTGATTGCGGGGTCAGTGACAACACTATTATCGGTAATTATGACCTTAGTAGTCATTAGTAATTGGAATGTACTCAGCGAGCAGTGGGATAAGTTCGGTTTACTCATTTTTGCAATTCCACTTACTCCAATGCTGTTTCCATCCTTGTTGATTAGACGGGAAGAAGGTATGGTGCTACGCCGTGATGAAACATATCCGGATTTTATTCGCGCACTTGGCGGTACTGCTCAAGCGAGGTCGGCTGAACCATCGGCGACCATAAAGGCGCTAAGAGGGATTGATTTTGGGCGTCTAGATTCATCTATTGACCGACTAGAAAAACGCTTGTCAACTAGAATTGATTCAGATCGTGCTTGGGATTACTTCAACGCCGATACCAACTCTTCAGTTATCTCAAGGTACATGAGAATCTACATCGAGGGGTCACAATCATCGGGTCAGCCCGCTGAAACCGCTGAAATGGTCAGTCGCTCGGTTGGTAGTTTGCTGTCACTAAGAAGGCGTCGCGGATTGTCTGCTAGCACAATGTGGGGTGTTGCCATTGGTTTACTAATTGCCAGCGTAACCAGCCTAAACGTGACAATTTCAATTGTTCTACAACTTGGCGATGCTATTGCTGGAGTTGCCAGTGGTTTAGTTGATACCGATGTTTCAGCATTGTCTGACTTTGGTGGTGGTGTGGCTTTACCTGTTATGGAAGACTCTAGTTCGGTTGGAGAAAATATACGGATGTTCAAAATCGTAGTCTCAGTACTAATTTTAATTCAAGTTTTAGCAGTTTCCTTGATTGCCACAAGGCTACGTGGTGGCGGATTTTCCAGTGCCCTTGGCCAGTCAATTTCCTTCTTGTGGATTGCCGGTCTAACTTCATTACTGACTGCGGTGATACTTGATGCTGCATCATCGATATTCTCGGTTTGATGATTGTCAAGTATTATAGATTGATTTCACAATTGACTATTATGCAACCGGCCCCCGGTCCCCCAGTACAAGCCCCAAACCCACAACCAATCCAACCCATGCAGCCGATGCAACCAATGGCAGCATACCAACCACAGCCGAAATTTTTAGATAAATATGGCACATATTCATTTAGTAAATGGTTAATGATTGCAATTGTAATTATCGTAATAGGTGCCATGTTTGCTCAAGTTACAGATTTAGTTGGAGCACCTAATCCAGCAGACTATGAGGATGCTACTAAATACGCAGAAGATCAATTTTCCCATGAAAAGTTAGGCACCAGTTTAGGTGCGTTATCTAGCATGCTGCAATCTGTGGGCATGGGTCTAATTGCCTATGCGCTACTACGTGAGGCTAATCAAGGCGATGCCCATCACACAGCAGTAAGAGTCACTGCAGTAATCACCGGTGTATTGCTGGTTGGTAATATAGCAGCAGCAAACCTGTCGATTCTCTGATTAACGTTTCATCTCTTCCTTGATACGTTTCTTGGTAGCAGCCCATGAGCAGATTGGACATGTCGTTAGGTCATGCCCTCTTGCTGGACAGTATTCACGGCCAAAAAAGATAATTTGTAAGTGCAATTTATTCCAGAGTTCTTTTGGGAATACGGCTTTCAAATCTTTTTCCGTTTTATCGACATTCTTGCCATTGGATAAACCCCATCTTGCGGCTAATCGGTGTATGTGAGTGTCAATAGGGAAAGCCGGTACGCCAAATGACTGAGCCATGACTACACCAGCGGTTTTGTGACCCACTCCAGGCAATGCCTCTAATGCTTCAAATGAAGCAGGTACCTCACCACCGTGTCTTTCCATGAGCATTTCTGACATCCGTCTAATGTTCTTGGCTTTGGTCGGTGCAAGACCGACTTGACGAATGTCGGCTAGAATAACTTCAACAGGTAATTGGGCCATTGCTTTGGCATTTGGCGCCTTGGCGAATAAAGCTGGAGTGACCTCATTGACTTTCAAATCGGTGGTTTGAGCGCTCATTAGCACTGCGACTAATAATTGGAAAGCGTTTTCATGGTCGAGAGGAACTGGAGTTTCAGGGTAAAAATCCTCTAGCATTACGGCGATTTTTTCAGCCTTTTCGCTGCGTTTCATTCACTCGCCTCGACGTTTGAGTATCTGTGGTGGAATCCGGTAAGTATAATCGATTGAATCACCTTTTAGAGTGATTGAATCATGGTTGAAAATCACCTTTTTGACTACCGAGTCTATGCCATGTAGTGGCATTGCGGCTGAGAATTGCCCGTCCGAATAAATAGCGATTCCAGTTTCGACGTCTGGTGCTTTTGAGGTGAATGAAGCGATGTTTTCATTGTGCAAAACAGTTCCAAGGCCATTGAAAGTGTTAGTGAATTTGCTGACAATATCTTCCCATTGGGCGATCTCAAATTCCTCTGCCATGGTAATCACTCACTGTTCATATTCGCCGCCAGTCAACCAGCCAAATACTAGGCCTAAGGCGATGGAAATCATTGGTATTACATTGCAGATAAGTGTCTCTAATGGTTCAGTAGTTGGTTTTCCTGCGACGTACCAAATGATTAGCGCTAGAAACATTCCAGGCAGTACCATCGAGGCACCCATGACAGCAGTACGCAATGTTCGCATATTTCCCCCACATCCCCGCCTTTCATCAATGTATGTTCAAGACAAGCGCTTTGTCATGTCTTCTCCAGATAGTGAATTTAGGATGTCATCAGATTCTAGCCAGCCCTTTCTAGCGGCCATCACGCCATAAGCGACATCAGCTAGTCCACGGACTGAGTGAGCATCGGGGTTGATGATCACTGGCACGTTGTTGGTTTTGGCATATTTGCAAAGGCGCCAGTCTAGGTCTAATCGGTAGGGGCTGGCGTTTAATTCAACAGCCTTCAATCGTCCCGCTGCATTATGTTCAGCCATATGCTCAATTACGGCAAACATGTCGACTTCATAGCCGTCTCTGCCTTGTAAAATCCGTCCTGTTGGATGACCGAGTACCGAGGTTGCAGGATGGTCAATAACTCTGAGCAATTCTTCAGTATTGGTCACTTCATCTCGATTTTTCCACTTGGTCATGGCGTGTACTGAGGCTACAACATAGTCCAGTTTCCCCAGTACATCATCAGTATAGTCTAGTTTTCCATCTTCAATAATGTCTGATTCAACACCGTGGAATAAGCGGAAATCTACCCCTTCATCAGCCCAGGCAGAATTGTATTGTTTGATTACTACGCCTTGGGCAAGTAAGTCCTCGGCGCTAGCACCATTAGCGATTTTCAACGATTGTGAGTGGTCCGCAATACCAAGCCAATTCCAGCCAATATTACGGGCTGCATCAGCCATTTGTTCTAGACTCGCATCACCATCAGAGAGTGTAGTGTGATTGTGTAAGGCTCCTCGAATGTCGGATGGAATGATTAATCGAGGCAGTAACTTGTCGGTTGCAGCAGCGATTTCACCAGTGTCTTCACGCAGTTCAGGTGAGACCCAGTCAAGACCTAGATGTCGGTAAATATCGGCTTCATCTAGTGCTGGCAGCGAAAGATGTGCTGCTGCCATACCCTTCAGTTCACCAGCTTCCGCTTCGGGGACTAGGCCAAATTCACTCAACCTCAATCCTCGGTCAATCGCTCGTTGCCGCATGACAATATTGTGTTCTTTACTACCGGTAAAGTATGCTAAAGTAAACGGGAATACTTCTGGGGTAACTAGCCGTACTTGAGCATCAATTGTGCCTCCAGACTCTAACTGCTCGTAATCATCACCACCGATTGCATCCATCACATTAGGGTCAATATGGCCCACTGAGAATCCGCCATCGAAGATACTAGTGTCAAGGATTAGACTGATTTTAGAATCTCCTGCGCCTTTGACGTCGGCAATACCTGGCAATCCTAGAATGGCTTTACTTACTCGGTCTTTGTCTTCATCAAGCACTCCTACAACAACATCCAAATCGCCAATTGTTTCCTTGCGACGTCTTGCACTACCAGCGAGTTGAGCTTTGATAACACCATCAATGGAGGCTATCTTCTGTTCAAATGCTTCACCATACATTAAACCGATATCGAGTCTTCTTCGGGCTCTGAATCTTGCTAATAATTCAATCCCGTCTAACATTTTTTGTTGAGATTTGGCGCCAAAACCTTTCAGTCCAGCGATGGCATCTTCCTCGGCTGCTTGACGTAGTGTAGCAATTGAATCAACTCCTAATTCTTCATTCATTATTTTGATGCGCTTTGGGCCAAGCCCAGGAATCCCAAGCATCTCAATTAGTCCTGGTGGCGTATTGTTGTGTAAGTCAACCCAATCACTTGGCCATCGCCCTTCACCAACTGCTTGTGATATCGCTGAGCCAAGTCCTTTACCAATACCTTTGATGTCGAACAATTCTCCTGTTGCGACTAGTTCTCCTAGATCTTCAGTAATACCACCTAGTGTCCGGCTGGCATTTTGATATGATCTAAGCCTAAACACATTGGCGCCTTGTAATTCTAGCAGCACTGCAACCTGGTGTAATGCTTGGGCGATTTGGTTGCGTGAAAAGAAGGGTGGGCCGGTCGGCCGCGGTTTTGCCAAGGTGAAGTCGCCGCCAGCCATAAGTAGAACAAAGCGAAGTCGTTGACAAACCTTGCCCTTGGGCTAATTGGTTGATTGATACAGATTGGTGCTTAAGAACATCAACCATTAGCCCTTGTCATGGCAGGGGTCGATGTGGTGTTTATCGAACACCTCGCAGAAGCGCTGTGCGGCCTATCGGCGGTGCTGTTTACCTTCATAGCGACGTTTTCTCGTTCTGAAAAAGCCGAATATACGGTGCAAAACATAATCGCTGGTTCATTGATTCTGTGTGCTGCTGTCTTGTGGTGGCTGGCCTTGGCAGGTGGCTCCTTATGGGGCTCAGAATACCTGCCAAAACCACTTTCATTAGTTTGTATCATTATTGCTATTTCAGCACGAATGAACATTCGTGGTACCAATGTATCATTTGGGGCTAATCCACATTCAATTGGTAAGAAAGAAGAGGAATAATCAAATTATTTCGCCACGAGGTTCGTGGTCGCCTTCTGCAGTTGAATTTTCTCCAGCTTCAGTGGCTTCTTTTTCCATCTTTTTCTTGATGAAGTCGCGCATATATTCTGGTAATTCACCGTTGACGAATATTACGTCATTAACCGCATCCAGCTTCATTAGTGAATAAAATATTTGCATAGCAGTCATTGGGGTAGATGAACAACCATTACAGCCACCGTCTAAAGACAGCATAATGTTGCCTTCCGCAGTGTCAATAACAGTGACTACGCCATCGTGAGCATCTAATACTTCCTGGACAGGTCCAATTTCGGCTAAGATTTCCTCCGCACTGATTGCCATGGTTAACCGTGGAGGTCATCTTTTTTGAATCATTTCTCTATTTCGCTAATTTTTTACCTCGGCTTGCTCAAAAAGCAGTAATAATGGGCTATATATGTCAATAAAATAGGGGAACCCCTTATGAGGAGTTCTCGGGTCGGCGACTCAATAGGTGTCTATTATGGATATTACAAATATACCTTTGATTGCAGCAGTGACCGGACTTTTGGGTCTAATAATTGCTTTTGGACTGTACATGAGAGTAAATAGTGTGAAAATCGACAATAAAACAGTTGCCGACATCACTGAAGAGATACAAGATGGTGCTATGGCCTTTTTACAGGCAGAGTATCGAATTCTTGGAATCTTCGTCGTGGCTGTTGGTGCGTTATTATTCGTGCTCAACGATGTCGAGACCACGCTGGCCTTCTTTGCTGGTGCACTGGCATCGGTAGCAGCAGGATTCTCAGGAATGCGTGCAGCTACTTCTGCTAACGGAAGAACTGCAATGGCCGCTAAGAATGGCGGACAATCCGCAGCCCTAGCAGTATCTTACAACGGCGGTGCCGTTATGGGTCTCTCGGTCGGTGGACTTGGTTTGCTAGGTATCTCACTAGTTGCTTTCTGGTTAGGTGCTGGTGACTCTGCTGGGTCTGGGGAAGATGCAGCCGCTAGCGGTCTAAACATTATTCAAGCCGCAGCAGGATTTGGTATGGGTGCTTCTTCAATTGCTCTATTCGCTCGTGTTGGTGGTGGAATTTACACTAAGGCAGCTGACGTTGGTGCAGACCTAGTTGGTAAAGTTGAAGCAGGTATTCCAGAAGACGATCCAAGAAATCCTGGTGTTATCGCCGATAACGTTGGTGACAACGTAGGTGACGTAGCAGGAATGGGTGCTGATATCTTTGAATCATTTGTCGGCTCAATTATCGCCGCTATGATTATCGCTAACGAATTCACTACACCAAATGCAGCAGATTATGTGCTTCTGCCAATCCTTCTAGGATTTATCGGATACACCGCTTCCATTATTGGTGTGTTCTCAATGGCCTTCCTAAAGAACGGCAAAGACCCAGCAGCAGCGCTAAGAAACACTACCTTCATTGCAGCAATTCTGTTTGCAGTAGGTGGCTATGGAGCGATTCAGCAAGGTTTCATTGATGTCAAGTACGGTGTTATGCACTCAGTTGTTCTTGGTAGCGTAGTTGGTATTCTAATCGGTTTAGTTACCGAGTACTACACAGGAATTGAGCCAGTATTTGGTATCAAGACCAAGGCTATTCCACACATTGGTGAGATGTCCAAGACTGGACCGGCAACCAATGCTATTGCTGGATTATCAGTTGGTATGATGTCAACATTCATTCCAATACTTTTGATTGCTATGGGTATCCTTGGCGCTAACGAATTTGGTGGTAACGATCTGGGATTGTACTGTATTGCTATGGCTGCTATGGGTATGCTAGCAACAGTTGGTGTAACAATGACTGTAGATGCTTACGGGCCAGTAGCAGACAATGCTGGTGGAATTGCTGAGATGAGCGGACTTGGAGATGATGTTCGAGCGATTACTGATGAACTAGATTCTATTGGTAACACTACAGCAGCAGTTGGTAAAGGATTCGCAATCGGTTCAGCGGCGTTGACTTCTCTAGCATTGTTCGCTGCCTATACAGCGACAATCGAAGGTGGAGTTAACCTCGACCTAACAGAACCAATAGTAGTCATCGGATTACTAATTGGTGGCGGACTACCGTTTGTTGTTGCGGCTATGACTATGACTTCGGTTGGTAAGGCTGCAGGCGATATGGTAGTTGAAATCCGTCGACAATTTAAAGAAATTGACGGACTACTAGAAGGCAGAGAAGGTGTAAAGCCGGATTCCAAGAAATGTGTCGATATCTCAACACAAGCAGCTCTTAGAGAAATGGTCGGACCCGGTGTAGTAGCAATTGCTGCGCCAGTGATTATTGGTTTTGTGCTTGGAACTCAAGCCCTTGGTGGTATGCTGGCAGGTTCTTTGGTCACAGGTGTGCTAATGGCGCTATTCATGGCTAATGCTGGTGGTGCTTGGGACAACGCCAAGAAAGCGATTGAGCAAAATCATATTGCAGGTGCCAAGAAGGGCGATGATGCTCACGATGCAGCAGTTATCGGCGATACCATTGGTGACCCATTCAAGGACACCTCTGGACCATCTCTTAACATTCTGATCAAACTAATGTCTATTGTTGCGGTAGTTCTTGCTGGAACTGGAAAGTTGAGTGATACTGGTCTTCTTTGATTAGAATCTCAAAGAACTTAGAAGCGTTAGGCTTTCAAAAGAAGTCCAACAGGCACGACCATGCGTGCTTACCTGCTGTCGCTTTTGATGATGACAGTCAGCCTTGCTGGTTGCATAAGTGATGAGAGTACTACCGCCTCTGGTATTGGTGATACCACCGAAGATGAGTTGGCCTTGCCAGACTGGCAAATCGGCGACCAGTGGCTCTACACTTTCATAACTCCGGAGTTTGGTGAAGACAGTGCT
>CEQW01026129.1_pt1 | contig 12769 bp, 6 predicted proteins | sample 530891 | NCBI WGS metagenome assembly CEQW01 (sample SAMEA2621066, study PRJEB7988) | marine metagenome | biome: marine biome (ENVO:00000447); feature: surface water layer (ENVO:00002042); material: "saline water (ENVO:00002010), including plankton (ENVO:xxxxxxxx)" | depth 5 m
GCGTCTCGGCCGTAAACGAAGCGGAATCGAACGCCGCTTCGCCGGGATCAGCGACGCAACCTACGCCAGTGGTCTCTTCGTTATCGCCTTCCCAGTTGTCGTTAACGGCAACCAACAAATCCACGCCAATGACGTTTCTGTTCAACGCCTCCTCGGGGAAATCCGCTTCGGTGAAGGAAAGCGTCAGGCTTTCTCCGTCGGTTAATTCCACCTCACTGTCGTACCACGTGATGTAATCTTCTTCCCCGATGATGGTGTAGTTCAATTCTCGCTGGTAGGCGTCTTCTTCTTCAAACCAGTCGCTGAGGAAGGAATACATCGGGTAGGCGCTCAGTGCGAGAACGATGAGCACCGAGGCAACTTGCAATTTCCGGTTCGATTTGTATGTCGATGCGTACTTTTCCAACAAGAGTCCAGCCTGTTCTTTCCGTTCACTAAACGTCGGTGGCTTTTCGACGTCGTCTTCGCTTTGGGACACGAGGCGATGAATGGATTTCATCCACCCGGGTTTTTCGCTGACCGGGTCGGCCTGATTGTGGAAATAAATCATGACCGCCATGGCGAGGGAACAGATTCCGCTGAGCACGGACAACAGCAACCCATGGGACGGCGACGGTTCAAATCCGACCGTGTATTGCTCTGAACCAAAAAGGAACCCGAACAAGGAATCGTCCTCGTAAGTGTACATCCCGCTCGATGGCAGGAGAAGGTACCACACAATGGGGGCTAACGTCATGATGACTGCTGAGAAAGTACCGGAAAGGGTTGTCAGTCGGCTGTTCGTGATCTGCCCGAGTGACCCAGCGGAAAAGGCAGCGGTGAGAAACAATCCAATGAGGCCCATCCAGATCATGATGGAGGCGACCGACCCGGCCCGGTCCATGTCCTCGAACGTGGTTTTAGCATCGCCGTTGGTGGATTCAGCAATTTCCTCATAGGTCCTCGTATCGGCGAAGGATTCTGAGAAGGATTCTGAGTCCGAGGGTCCGAAATAGAAAATGTTGGTGATGGTTAGAACCGACTCAATTTCCTTCAATTCAAAGTCCGCCGTTAACGTTGTGACGGTGAGTTCCTCCAACTCGCCCTCATCGTCCACAGATTCAGTTACGCGACCATTTTCAGCCGTTGCCCACACCGAACCGAGCGAAAACGCGGCCAACGTGAGGGAAGCCAGCGCCAGGAACAATGTAAGGTTCCCGAACATGTGTCGACGTTCCATGAGTTTCAGGTTCAATTTCTACCAAAAAAAGGTTCTCCCGGCACTTAACCCGACACGTTCAGGCCCCTCTGCCCCACCACCTTTCAACCACTTCACACGGCATCGTTAGGTTGATGCCAACCCCCTTGTTCGCCTTGTTCGGGGACAACCGTGCGTCGGATGCTTGCTGTTTTGGTGCTTGCTTTGTTGATGGGTCCGGTGACAGGATCTTTGATTGTAAAATCCGAGCCCATTGGTTGGGAGTCCATTGATGCTGAAGGCTTCCAATGGATGCCCAGCGGGTTCAGCACCACCGTTCCAGAACAAACATCTCCGGCATGGGTTGACGACGAAACGCCATGGTGGGAGCGAACGGCTCTCGACCAAAACCGAAACGGAGTCCACGACAGTCTGGAGACGTTCGAGGGCATCACCGGTATCGGTCTGTCGTACAGCGTGGACGTCAACGACGCCCATCTCTCAGAACTTGAGGCATTGGACCTCAGCGTTGTTGACGTTATTGAATCCGTCAACGGCGTTTTACTGGGACAGGTCAACGCTTCGTTGGTGCAGGTTCTTGCCGACCTTACCGACGTCGTCATGGTCGAGCGCTACGGCAACATCGTGTTCTACGGCGACATTCAAACGCCGGCCGTCAAAGCCCGCAACTCCAGTTTCTATCCGATGGGTGCATGGGACCTCGGTTTCACCGGTGCCAACGTCAACATCGCCATGGTGGACACCGGTGTCGACAATGAGCACCCCGGCCTGAACGAGAAGTTCATCGCCGGATACGACGCGGTGTGTTACGTCCACACCGACCCGCTGTGCACCGCCGGTGGGGCGCGAGAAACCGACGGCACCTATGACCCAGACGACGGTAACCAGCACGGTACTGCCTGCATGGGCATGGCAGCAGCGACTGGGGTTGATGCGAGTGGCGCTCAAACAGATTTCTACGGTTCCGCTCCCGATGCAGACCTTGTCGATGTCCGCATTGGCACGGATTTGGGCGCAGGGCCGTTTGAGAATTACCTCATCGAACAAGAATTCTACGAGTCGGCCATGAACGGTCTGCAGTGGATCATCGACAACAAAGACACGGCCTGGCAAGGTGCGGATGAGGAAAGCTACGGCATCGACATCATCTCGCTCTCGTGGGGCATCACGTCTCACGAAGGTGGTGGTTCAGACGGAGAAGACATGCACAGTCGAATTCTCAACGAAGCGATGGAAGCCGGCGTGGTGGTTAGCGCTGCCGCAGGCAACGACGGTCCCGACAACGACGGTCTTTCGGGCATGGGTTCGTCCAGCCTCTCCATCACCGTGGGTGCTACCGACGACAAGAACACCATCGACCGCAGCGACGACACGGTGGCCTCGTACTCTTCACGTGGTGAGCGAAGGGACAACGGCGACGGCAATCCTCTGAACGAATTGAAACCAGAGGTTTCTGCACCCGGCACCAACATCGTCCAGGCCGAGGGCTGCGTGACCTCAGGCGGGTGTGTCAACCTCGCCGGTGGTTCGGCTGAGGACAACGGATACACGGGGCGAGGTTCTGGGACGTCCTACGCTACTCCGGCGGTTTCCGGCATCCTCGCCATGATGATCGAAGCCAATCCCGACCTCACAACCGCCGAAATGAAGGAAATCCTCAAGCTTACCGCTGAGCGACGGGGCGAGCCATCAAATGCGGCGGTTGACCCGTTCTGGAACCGAGACTTTGGATGGGGCATGGTGGACGCCTACGAGGCCGTTCATCTCTCGATGTACTTGGCCGAACAGAACTTGACGGGCACCATTGATGTGTTTTCTCAAGTCCACATCACCAATTCCAGCATGAATTCCTCCACTGGCTTGCACGAGGTAAGCGGCATCGCTTGGGGCCAGGCAGGTTCGATAGCGACCGTAGAATTCCGCATCAACGACGGTGCTTGGATGGAAGCGACCTACGAAACAACCGATGGAGGTTTGGCGGCATTGGAACGCTTTGAGTGGGTCGTCGCCCTTAATCCAGCTCTCCTTGACAAAGGAAATCAGACGATTGAAATCCGAGGCCTCAACGATCAGGGCGCTCCTTCGCTACCGGTGTTCAGCACGGTCATGGGGACGGGTGATGGTGAAGACGGCATGGCTGGACTCGGCGTTGACCTGCTCTCATTGAGCCTCCTTCTCGTCGTGTTGATTTTCATCGGTTTGTTGGTTCAAGGAGCCCGCATTGACCCCCCATCTCACCTTCATTCATTGGCACAACCCACCACCACCGATGCCATTCTGCTCGAGGCAGATACCCCTCCAGAAGTTGAACCAAAGGGGAAGTCGAAAGCCCCGAAATCGTAATTGCATTGAAATGCACGACGGATGTGGCTACGGTATGGGCACCTTCAGCGACCGTGCTCTTGCGATTCAGCCAACCGGCGTACGCAAGATGTTCGACTTGGCGGGAGACGACGTCATTTCCTTTGGACTCGGCGAGCCTGATTTTCAACCTCCGTCGGTCGCCATCGAAGCCTTTTACCAAGCCATGCTGGACGGACGCAACAAATACACCACCACCGCTGGTCTGCCTGCGCTGCGAAAGAAAATCGCCGCATCGTGGTCGGCGTATCAAACCGGCATGGACGAAAACAACGTTTGCATGACGATGTCGGGAACCAATGCGCTGCTGAACCTCTTCATGACCCTCATCAACCCGGGCCAAAACATCCTCCTGCCCGAACCGTACTTTCCACTCTACGGTCCCGACGCTACCCTTGTGGGTGGGGAAGCGAAATATTATCCGTGTTTGTTCGAGCATGAATTCATCCCCCTGCTGGCCGACCTTGAAGCGATGGTGGACGAACACACGGTGGCCATCCTCTACAATTTTCCGAGCAATCCCACCGGCGGTACCCTCGACGAACAACAGCGAGATGACCTTCTCGCCTTTGCTGAGAAGCACGATTTATGGATCATTTCCGACGAGGTCTACGACCGAATTGTGTTTGAGGAAGACCACGTGTCGTTCATGGGAACTGGCTATGACAAGTTGATGGTGGTCAATTCCTTTTCCAAGACCTTTGCAATGACCGGCTGGCGCATTGGTTACATCATTTCAACCAATCTCGAAGCCATGAAACAGGTGGTCAAAATCCAATATTACATCTCAGCCTGTTCCAACGACGCCATGCAGTACGCCGTCCTCGAAGCGATGGAGAAAGCCAACGATTACCCATCGGTCATGGCGGCTGAATTCCAAAAGCGATGCAACCTCATCGTGGACCGCTTGAACGCCATGCCCGGGGTGCAATGTCACCGCCCCAAAGGGGCCATTTACGTCTTCCCGAAAGTCGATGTCCCGGGGATGTCCTCCGAAGAAATCGCCATGGAATTGTTGAGGGATGGCGTCCTGTGTTCCCCCGGGAGTGCATTTGGCCCCTCTGGCGAAGGTCATCTGCGATTTGCATACACCATCAGCCAAGAGGACATCGCTCGAGGCATGGACAAGGTTGAGGCGACCCTGAACCGCCTGCAACAAGCATGAGGCGAGGGTCGTGTCGGTCGTTGGATCTCTGGCGTTGTTCACCTTGGGTGCCAGCATCGGGCACGTTGGGCCTCGACTACCAACGCTGTGGATGACCCGAGCCCGTGGGTTTAACCGTCGGTTTCCGGCTCATCCGCAGCCCGTTCCGCTTTCCCCCTACTTGACCCAGCGTGTACTTCACATGCGTTCTTTCTACTGGTTGAGTTTTGTTCTGGGAGCCATCGTCCTTGTCTTTGGAGCGGCGAGTTTGCGTTGGGGCTCACCAATCTTTGGATTTGGTCTCTGGGTGGCTTCCAGTTGGATGATGCTTTCACGTTTGCAGCTGCTCATCGCAGGACGCCCGGCACCTTGGACCAGCGACCTTGCCGTGGAATTGCAGTCCATCATGAACCGTTCACGAACCGAACCGTGTTGCAGCGTTCCTCAGCCGAAGTGGGAGTTGCAGAGCATTTCATGTTCAACCTGCCGTGCTGTGCTCTCTCGCACCGCTCGCCCCGACCTTGGCCGGCCCCGCTCAGAAGGGCGCATCGCTGGTTTCTTCCGTCTTCTCATGACCGATGGTTACCCTTTGGCTGAACCACTCCCGGAACCTCTCCAAGAGGAAGAATAGACCTTTGACGAACTTCACAAGGGCAACCTTTGAGAAAAGTCGCCGCTCGCTCAAACTTATGGAAGACCGCCCTACCGTGGGGTCAATGCTTGCCCGTGTCGGTTTGACGGGGCAATTGCTGGGTCAAATTTTCCTCACGCCAATGGCTGCTTTCGCCCTCACCTATCTGCTTGGTTTCTCCGCTAGTGGGGGTGACTTCAGGCTCACCATCCAAGTGGAGATGATCCCGTGGATTGGTATGGCTTCCTTGTTTTACGGTATGCTCGCACTTTTGCTCGCCCTCGGCATGGGTGGTTTCACACCGCTTCGAGTCATCGAGGCAGGTGGATGGCGCCTTGCTTTGGGATTGACTCGGCACAGAGGAAGCAGCGTTCATCGGTTCTCAGCTCGGCAAAACTACGCATCATCGGCACACGGTCAACTTTCAACGCTGGTGTACGATCGTTTCGCTGCTGGCCATGCGCTTTGGACCATACGGGGTTCGCTGGTTCTGCTGGCCATCCCGTTTCAGGTCATGCTGGCGACCATTCCACTCTCCTTGGTGTTGCTGTTTCCCGATGGCGTGGTTCATCAAAATCGGCAGTTGGAAATGGCGTTGCTCCTGTACGTCATGTGCCTCTACATCTCCATTCGAATTTTCCCAGGTTTTGCCCGCCGGTACATCACACTGGCCTCCCTTGGACGAAAATTCTTGGGCAACACCTTGCGAATTTCTTGGGCCTTCCCCATCTTTTTGCTGTGGTCAATGGGCCAGCTTTCTTCTTACATCGTTCAACGTGTCCTCGGCGAAGACATCGCGCTCAACATCGCTTTTGAGAAGCAATTGTTTGAGTCGTTGATCTCTGCCGGCGCCACGCCGGAAACCTCGTTCTTGAATCTCCTCACTGCGTTGGCCGTCATGCCCATGGCTGCCTTTACCACGCTGGCCGTCCTTGGAGGGGGTGCGGGTGAACCCCCTGCGTGGATGCGCCCGAATTCGGTGCGAATCGATGATGATACGCAAGAGCAGCTCGATTCACTTTCGTCTGGTTTGAATCAACTGGCCGCAGAAGTGGCCCAGTCTCAAGCAACCCAAGCCGCACCAGCCTACGCCCCCGCATTTGTTCAACACGTCATGCTTCCTGCTGTTCAGGAATCCCAATCTCCACCGGAACCGGTCCAAGGCAGTCCTTCGTTGGTGGACGATTTGGACATCGATGGTCTCCTTTCAAGCCCTTCTGCTTCACCGCCAAGCGAGCCAACTCAGCCCCCCTCACACAACGAGCCGGTGATTCGAGGATTTGATGTGGAATCCTCAGATAAACCATGATTTTCGACCGGTTTTGGTAGCCCACGAGAAGGCGACCTTCTTATGCTCAATCGTGTTGGGCAAGGTTGCTGATGTCCATGCGCCGAATGATGCCCTTCACCATTGTTATGCTGCTCTTGATGCAAACGCTTGCTATGAATTTGGTCGTGCCTGCCGAGGCTGCCTCCGGGCGCGGCGGAACAAACGATGATTTTACCGTGAAATCCATCACCCTTGGAAACGCCACGGCCCCTGCTGAACAATGGGTGCAATCCGATGGGACGGTCATGGATTACATCTTCATGGAAGATGAGATCGAGATCACGGTTTCAGTGCAGCGCTTTGGGGCCTCAGGTATCGGCGATGCTGCACCGGTGTCTGTGGACATTGTTCACCCCGTTGGTTTCGTGATGGAATCGTTTGATTTCACCACCAATCCGCTGACAGGAGGCCAATCCTTCAACGAGGTCATCGAATGGACGCCTTCGGCGGCTCACTCCATCCTTAACACCACGACCAACGACTTGTCCGGCGGTCTCATCATTCGTGCCACCGTGAACTTTGCCGATGATGACAAGAACGCCAACGACCAGCGCGACAAGGTCGTCCCCGTTGCGGTTGGTGCCAACACCATGGAAGCAACATCCGCCACTTCTGGCCCGCAATTTTTCAGCGGCAAGTATCCTGCTGCTGGTGGCGACGCAACCGCAGCTGGTTCGTGGCAAACGGATTCCACTGATAGTGCGGCAGGAAACGTGCATTGGCGCCATTCCTCTCCGGGAAGCAACTACCCTTCCAACGCCGAAGCGACCCGTCTGGTTCACGCTCGATACATGACGGGAAATACGTGCGACACCGATGCCAACGATGTCGGCCTGACCAATGTCAACCAGTATTATATCTGTCGAATCTTGTTCTACTCCAACGAATTCGTCTCCAGCCAGTTCCACCTCCAAGCATGGGGGAGCATGGCCGCTGGCGACTCAGTCTCCATGGAACTTTGGCGAGGCTCGGGCAACATTCAAGATAATTTTGAATCCATCTCGTGGGACATCTCCCAAGGAAATCCCAGCGCCGCTCCAGGTCAGTGGACCAACCTTTCGTGGGACCCGCAAGTGACCTGGGAACAAATTCCCAACCTTGCCAATCCTGAGGTCTTCCTTGGTGGCAGTTCCTACACGTTCAGTGTCTTGTTCACTTCTGACAGCAGCGTCGCCAGCGAGGGCTTCCACGTTGATGATTTCGTTCATTTCGGCGTCAGCCGTGTCACCGACTACACCGTTGACATGCAGTGCGACAACCCACTCAACGGCTACACCGTCGCTCCAAATCAAATGGCGACCCTCTACTGCACCTTGACCAACAACGGTTACTCACCCGCCACGATTCGCCTGCAGACCAACGTCACCAATGACTCGTGGATGGTACCTTTCCCGATCATCCGCATGGACATCGAGGGCAGCAGCAACCACGGAACGAACGTCATCATGCCCCCGCTCGGTGCAGGTAAAACCATCGAGTTCTGGGCCAACCTGACCGTGCCTGCTGGAGCCGATGTGCAACAACAAGATTGGAACCTCTGGCTCACGGACGCCAGCAGTGCTCAACTTGGAGAAAAAGCCCGCCTTGAAATGGATTTGGCCGTCAGTGAACAGTTCAGTGTGGCGTTGACCTCCACCGTTCCACTTGTCGCTGCGACCATCGGTCCCGATGATTATGGCCTGGTCAACTTCCGACTTCAAAACACAGGAAATCGCGATGCTGCGTTCAACCTTGCCACCACTTTCTCCGACAATTCCGGATGGGTCGGCCTCATTCAGAACGAGACAGGCGTTATCCAACCCAATCCCCTCACCTTGTACAAGGGTGAGCGTTTGGATTTGGTGTTGAACCTCTCCTCGCCCGAACTGGCCAATCCTGGGACGGTCTCCTTCAACCTCCGTGCAACCTGCCCGTCATGCAGCACGGCGCTCTTTGGTACAGACGTGTTGGTTCGCAACATCGAGGTTCCCGTCCTTCGTCATGTTGAACTTGTAGCCGAGGAAAACACCTTCTCCGGTGCAGCCAATGGCATCTCAAAGTCGCTCTACCTTGACCTGTTCAACCTCGGCAACGACGATGAACAATACAACTTGAGCATCGGTCAAAGCAACTGGCGCCTTCAAGCCTCGCTCCCCGCCGACCAGTCTCCTGTCTTGGACGCTTGGGATGGCGAGTCCACGATTGTGGTTCAACTCGCTATGCCCATCGGACTTAGCCCCGGATTCTACTCCGTGACCATCACGGCCACCAGTGTCGACGACGAAACGGTGTACGACTCCATTGAACTCATCATCGAGATTCTTGAAACGGCAGCCGTCTTTGTTTCTGATGAGGAAACGGGCCAGTCCTACATTCCGGGCGATCTCGCTCAAACCATGTCCTTTGAGGTCCGCAACGACGGAAACAATCCAGACAGCTTCGCCATGACGCTGAACACGCCCACCGGCATGAACGCTGAATTCACCAACCTCATCAATGGCAACACGCCGGAGATAGCCATTGGGGCAAGCTACAACGTTTCAGTTCAGTTTTCCTTTGTTGAAGGTACGGAAGGAAGCCTGAACCTCCAAGTCATCGCTACCAGCACTTCGGACAGCAGCATCAGCGCCACCGGACAGGCCACGTACCTCGTTGGCTCGCAGGACTGGCTTCGCATCTTCGCCATTCCACCCGTTGAAGTGGTTGAAGAAGGCGAATACGAGGTCGCCGTTCGTATCGTCAACCAATACACAACCGGTCAGCGTGTCGTGATGGACCTTGACGCGAGTGAGGGGAACAATTGGTTCAGCTCGTCCATCGCTCGACTTGACAAAGACTTCACCTTGGCCACCGGCGAAACCAAAGAAATCACCATCACGGTCGATGTCACTGAAACCACGCTCAAGAACCTCAACGCCGATTCCCTCACGGTGAACCTCACGGTTTGGGCTCGCTCGGAAACGGTCAGCGATGCCGCCAACGCTGTGTTGGAGGTTACCCTTGTTCGCATGGATTCCAGCGTTGAGGCCTTGGAAGATGAATCCAGTTTCCAACTCGAAGTGATCGCTCTTTGGGGTGTGTTCATCCTCATCCTCGTTGGCGGTGTGATTGTGCTCCTCTCCATCCTCAACACCGAGGAAGAGGAAGATGAGTACGCCAACTGGGGCGAAGACGGCTACGAAGACAGCCTTTCGGCGACCTACGGGGCCGTCGCTGCTGCACCTTCAATTCCGACCTCCATGCCCTCGCCGGCCCCAGCGGCTGCACCTTCTCCAGCACCGGAAATGCCTGCGCCCGCTCCTGCGGTTGAAGACAACACGCCTCCACTCCCAGACGGAGGGTTGCCCGCTGGCTGGACCATGGAGCAGTGGAAGCACTACGGGCACCAATGGTTGGAACAAAACCAACCCTGAGCCGTGTTTGAGCACGACGCTGACGAAGCGTAGGGTTCAAGTCGGTGGCAACCTCGCCAACCATGCCGGAGGGCAACAGTATGTATGGAAACGGACAAGCACCCATCTTCATTTTGAAAGACGGTACCCAACGAACACGTGGCCGCACGGCCCAATCCAACAACATCGCTGCTGCCAAGGCGGTGGCTGATGCTGTACGCTCCACCCTCGGTCCAAAAGGCATGGACAAAATGCTGGTTGATTCGATGGGTGATGTCGTCATCACCAACGATGGTGCCACCATCCTCAAGGAAATGGACATTGAGCACCCAGCGGCAAAGATGATCATCGAAGTCGCCAAAACCCAAGAGCAACACTGCTTCGATGGAACGACCTCAGCGGTCATTCTCTCCGGTGAACTGCTCAAGCGAAGCGAGGACCTGATTGAACAGAACGTTCACCCAACGGTGATTTGCGAAGGTTTCCGTCTCGCTGCAGAGCGGGCGATTGGACTGATGGAAGGGCATGGAATCTCAACAGAAAACGACGATGCTGTTCTCCAAGAAGTGGCCAAGACCGCCCTCACCGGCAAGTCCGCCGGTGCAGTCAAATCCTTCATGGCTGACATTTGTGTTCGTGCCGTCAACGCCGTTGGTGTGGTTGAAGAGGGTGAACGAATGGTTGACCTGTCCGACATCAAAGTCGAGAAGCGCCAAGGCGGTTCCATCAAAGATTCATCCCTCATTGACGGTATTCTCCTGGACAAAGAACGCGTTCACGCAGGCATGCCTCGAAGCGTGAGTGGTGCCAAGATTGCGCTGGTGAACTCTGCCATTGAGGTCAAGAAAACCGAAGTGGACGCCAAGATTCAGATCACCGACCCCAACCAACTCGCTTTGTTCCTTGAGGAAGAAGAGAATTACATTCGAAACCTCGTGAACACGATTGAAAAAGCAGGCGCCAACGTTCTTGTTTGCCAGAAAGGCATTGACGAACTCGCTCAACACTACCTCTCCAAGAAGGGCATTTTCGCCATTCGTCGAGCAAAGAAATCCGACATGGAAGCGCTTGCAAAGGCCACCGGCGGGACCATCATCACCAACCTCGAAGACATGAGCGGCGATGACCTTGGCGAGGCCTCTCGTGTTGAGGAGAAGAAAATCGGTGATTCCGATATGACCTTCATCACCGGCTGTCCCGAAGCCAAGTCGGTCTCTGTGCTTCTGCGCGGTGGTACCGAGCACGTGGTTGACGAGATCCGCCGAGCCTTTGACGACGCTGTTGGCGTTGTCTCGGTCGCTTGGGAAGACGGCGCCGTCTTGACGGGAGGAGGAAGTGTTCTCGCTGCCCTTTCCCGTGATTTGCGAACGTACGCTGAAACCGTTGGCGGTCGAGAACAAATGGCCATCGAAGCTTTTGCCTCTGCCCTCGAGATCATCCCACGCACGCTTGCTGAAAACGCTGGCCTCGACCCCGTGACCACCCTGATTGAACTTCGCAAAGCCCATGCTGATGGCCAGGGCCATGCCGGCATCAACGTCTACGAAGGTGGCGTGGTTGACATGAAAGAAGGCAACGTCGTTGAACCGCTGCGAGTGGTTGAACAGGCCATCCAATCGGCCACGGAAACCGCCATCATGATTTTGCGCATCGACGATGTCATTTCCTCCAAGGGCGTTCCTATGGATGAAGGCATGGGCGACATGGGCGACTTCCACATGTGAAGTCATTTTGAGAAAAAATTTCCGTGAAAATTTCCATCTCAGTGCCCCGTTTTTGTCCTGCGGGAATAATAACGTTCAAAGGCCATTGAAGGATGGCCAAAACCAAGGGGGCTTAGTGAACAATGTCAGGTGTCACAGGAAATCCGGAACTTGCTATCTTCTTTGGTTCCCAAACAGGCAACGCTGAGGAACTGGCTGGCAACACGGCCAAAATGTCCAAGAAAATGGGATTCCACCCCATCGTCCACGACATGGACGGCTTTAATCCCGCTCAATTCGCTGATTACAAGCGTGTTTTGATCATCACCTCCACTTGGGGCGAAGGCGACATGCCTGACAACGCCGAAGACCTTTGGGCGGCCACCAACGAAGCGAATCCTCCGCTTTCAGGCGTGAGTTTCTCTGTCTGTGCCATCGGCGATACAGCCTATGACGAATTTTGCAAGGCTGGGAAAGACTGGGATCAAAAGTTTGCCTCGCTTGGGGCCACGCGTGTTCATGATATCCAACTCTGCGATGTGGAGTATGAGCCCGAATGGAAAACATGGGCGAGTTCAGTGCTTCCCGTTATGGCGGCTGTTGACGGTGGCGAATACGACGCCAGTGCAGCATCTGCAGCGGATGCCCCAAGCGCTGATTCATCCTCTACCACACAAGTTTCGAGTGCAGGGGCTTCAGATGCCCTCAATGCTGTTTTCGCAGGCGACCGCTCCATCAACATCCTGTTTGGTTCTCAAACTGGCAATGCGGCTGGGCTCGCTGAAAAGACGGCCAAACTCGCAGCCAATTACGGGCTTGAGCCGAACATCGTTGACATGGACGGTCTGGACCCAGCTCGATTGGCGACGATGAAGCGTGTCATGATCATCACCTCAACTTGGGGCGAAGGCGAAATGCCGGACAACGCTGACGGCATGTGGAACGCCATCAACGCCAATGGCCCTGCCCTCGGCTCGACTCACTTCTCAGTGTGCGCCATCGGCGACACCGCTTACGATGAATTCTGCAAG
>CEQW01000628.1_pt1 | contig 12691 bp, 8 predicted proteins | sample 530891 | NCBI WGS metagenome assembly CEQW01 (sample SAMEA2621066, study PRJEB7988) | marine metagenome | biome: marine biome (ENVO:00000447); feature: surface water layer (ENVO:00002042); material: "saline water (ENVO:00002010), including plankton (ENVO:xxxxxxxx)" | depth 5 m
ATCCGCCATGGACAATGGTTTAGCCTACAGGGGATAGCCGTTGCCCCTCGGCTCTCTGAGAGGAGATGCCTTGAAATGCAACGAATGAGCAGGACATACCATGCGAGACAGAGTTATCCGCGATGAAATTCATCGTGATATCTTAGTGCCTGCACATCATGCAAGAATCATCGATACACATGAATTTCAGAGATTACGTAATGTACAACAACTCTCGACATGTGAATTTGTTTTCCCTTCTGCTACTCACACACGATTCGCTCATTCCCTCGGCGCCTATCATCTTGCAGGAGCTTTGACTGATTCTTTGCAAGAAGTTCAACCGGGATTATTGTCGAATGATGACGCAGAATTGGTTCGCTTAGGAGCCTTGCTCCATGACATCGGACACCCTCCCTATTCTCATCTTTTAGAAACTCCAGAAGTCTTTGCGACTTATCATTCACATGAACATTGGGGCAGGGTCATGCTGGAGGATACCTCTTCTGAAATTGGTCAAGTGCTCGATGAAGTTCTCGGAATGGAGAGGAAAAAGCGTCTCTTCTCGATACTGGATGGAGCGAGTGAATGTGATGGGGTGCCAATTGCACCATTCTTGAAAGAGATCATAAGCAGCCAATTGGACGTTGATAGAATGGATTACATGATACGTGATCAGGCTAATACTGGTGCTCAAATTGGAGGATTTGACAGTGCTCGAGTTATTCGAGCATTGAGAGTAAACGATCAAGGGCGCCTCTATGTCAAATCGTGGGGTCTGCCTGCAATTGAAGCCTATTTAGTTACACGTTATCACATGTACAATCAAGTATATTTTCACAAAGTAAACATGCTGACACAAGCCTATCTTGTGAGAATGTTGTCTCGTGCTAGAGATCTCGCATCTCAGGGCCAACTTAGCCTTGGTGTAGAAGTGGGGCACATGTTGCTTAATGATGCACTTACTGCAGAACAATATGCTGAAATTCACGACTCTCACGTGAAGGTTGCCATGAGTCGTTTCTCAAGAGAATCGGATGAAATTCTTTCCAATTATGCCTCTCGATTAATGGCTCGTAGAGATTATCACAAATCACTACGAATTGCTTCACTCACTTCCGAGATGTTTAATGTTATACAATCTGAAGTTGCTGAATTCATAGAAGCTGCAGGATTTGATCCAGAACATGATTTGATCACTGCGTCGATTCGGAAAAGAGGCTACATGCCTTACGAGCAAGGGATTATTCTTGAAGATGGGAGAGATGCAGCAGAGCATTCTCCACTCATTCGTTCTCTTTCCCAATCCGATGAACAGATCTTGGTTTTTGTCCCTCAAGAGATTCGAGATGAGTGTGAAGCATTGGTTCGTTCAAAAACAAAGCCTTCGCAGTCATCTTTGGCAATGTTTGATTCGGCAGACTCATGAACTTCATGTCCCAGCATGCATCATCGGGCCTGTAGCTTAGTTGGTTAGAGCACCCGGCTCATAACCGGGCGGTCAAGGGTTCAAATCCCTTCGGGCCCACTTTTTTTCCTATCCAATTCTGCTTCCATACATGCACTTCCCGGCAAAATGGTTATGAGGGTCGGTATAGTGGGTTGAGTTAGTGAGCACAATGTCTGGAGTTAAGAGAACACTTTGCGTTTTGACCCTTTACCTAGCATCGATGTTGCTTGTTGCAGTTCCTGCTCAAGCACAAATACCAACTGCAGCGGTCTCAATAACATGCGCTCCTGCAGAAATCAAGGTTGACGTAAAGCCTGGTTCCACACTCGTTGGATTCACAACTTGTACCGCTTCAAACCCGACTGCTTACATCGAAAAGATTGCTCTTTCAGTAACGTCAGATGGGCTTGCGGCCGCAGCTCCGGGTGACATCTATGTCGGTGGAAACAGCGAAGAGGACTTCCAAGTTGTTGTCCGTGCACAACCGTTCATGACAATGCAGGCTCGAAGTCTGGTTGTTCAAGGAAGTGTCCAAGAGATCAGCGGATTACCTCCAGCAAACGTTGCTACATCCGGTGCTTCGATGATTGTTTCGATCACTCAATTCGCTCTTCTCCAAGTTGAAGCAGTCGAGCCTTTCGTTCAACTGATGCCAAAGACTGACAAAGACTTTGAATTCAAGGTTTACAATCTCGGAAATCAATTCGATTTCATGAAGGTCGGTATTTCTGAGAACTCCCGAGAACAACTCGAAGATGCAGGATTCAACATCAACATCCCAATCAGCAAGGTTAACGTTGAGCCAATGGTTGCTCCTGCCAAGGTTCGAATCCAGATTCGAACACCTAAGACACAAGGATGGACCGATGCTTACCATACTCTCGACTTCTACGCAGAGTCTGATTTCTCCTGTAAGAACGGTGGATGTGACCGTGAATCACAGATGATTACAATCTACGTCCGTGGAGTATATCTCCCAGGCTTCGAAATTATTCCTGCTCTCTCAATGGTTGCACTAGCGGCTGCAGTGGCAGGTCGACGGTTCCTAGGATCCGAAGATGAAGAAGAGGAATGGCGAGAAGCCGCTCCCGGATTATAACTGGCAAAAACCATCGTATCCCCGCACGTATCGGGGTTGGGTTCTTAACCTCCCCATGCGACGAATATATGAGATGAGCAAATGAGTGGACTACTAAGCAAGGCTAATGCTACAGAAGAAAAAGCCGAAACTGAAGCCAAAACGCCTGAACCAGTCAGTATCACTCCTGCTGTCCATGAAGGGGGCGGACCCGATATACCAACCATGCTGAAAACAGGTGGCTGGGTCATCATTGTTATCGGTGGTCTACTTTCACTTCAAGGCGGTTCTTGGGGACTAATCGTGGTCCTTGTCGTTCTTGTTGTAGGGATTGGCGCATTGTTTGGGGGCCAAGCTCTATCGGAAGAAGGAGTAAATCCTGTTAAGATGGGAATTGCTGGAGTATTAGCAATTCTTCTAACCACCGGTCCTTATGCCATTGGCCTTTTCATTGGGGCTCCTGAAACGTTTGCTATTTCAGAACTCGAATATGATGAAGAAGACAATGAACTCTCATTCAAGGTCTTAGGGGGTATCGATGAAGCCACTGCTACGATCAATACCATTTCCTCCTCCACTGGAGTTGAGACAGAAGTTTGGTCTGGTTCAAAATCGCTTGGTGACAATGGTGTTCGATTTAAAATTCCGGTCGAAGATTTCTTCCAAGGAAATAGCGCGACATGCATCTATTGTACAGACTCATCAAATGTTGTTTATCAATTGGTTGTTGATGACGGGGAAGGAACGACTTCTGTAATCGACCTCAATACAGGGTTTACTACTCGGGAGGTTCTCCATGCAGGTGTGCAAATACAAGATCACATGACCACGGAAAATTCGGGTAGTGGACAGCAAGGAACTACAACGACTGTCATTGATGGTCTGATTATTGACGTTCTTGCTGGAATTATGCCTGACGATCACGAACCTCTTGATGGTGGCCTTCACAGCATGTCTACTGGTGAAGAGGATGCTGGAACTCTTGGAATCGTTCAAGGAGATTACACTCTCGAACTCTCTGTTCTGAAGGGAACTACCAAGAAATGGAGCCATCCAACAGTTGCAGTCGATGGTTATGCTGCTTCATACAACTCTGGCGGTGAATTCAAGAACGGAGAAATGACTACCTGGCTAAGAATGGGCGGTACCTCAACGGATGACAATGGTATTCTTTTCCTTCATGAAGACGACTTCTATGACGGAGATGGATGTTACACATTTGAAGTTAAGATTACAAATTCATACTATACAGACGCTGCAGTGGTCGTTGAATCCCGAATGTCTTGGGAACTTAATTTTGATCAATACAACGAGAATGATGGTGGACAAGATGCTCGGACATACGAGTCATGCTGATGAATTTCATTCTTGAACATGGATGATTTCGACTGGTTTTTTGTTCCTATTCAATCCAATAGCGATTGAAACTAATGAACACAACATCAACAAACATCCTCCACTCAAGAATAAGAGAAACCCATCTCTATCTGGCTCACTCTGACTCAGTCCACTAAGCGGCAGAAACATAATTCCTCCCAACGCTGTGGTAACAAATATGACCACTCCTGCGACGAAGCCGATGATACCTACAATGAGGAGCATGGTGTATCGCTTACCAACTGGTGGCGGGTTTATGCCAATGACTTGCACAGGTAGACGTATAGATTGTATCACTAAACACTTTGCAAGGAATTAATTACGACGATAGGAGGTTAGAGAATAATGGGACTGATATACCTATTGATGCTGATGCTTCTCTTGGGAGGCAGTGTATCCTTAGCAATCGTTGTTGGATTGATCTACAACAATTATCTTTGGTGGGAAAAGGACTTTGCATCCAGTGAACTGCACTTGGTCATAAACGCAGTATCAATCTCGACTCTAATCTTCTATCTCGTATTGCATGGATGGGTACGCCGAAAGGAAGAGGAAAAACTGCGGGAACTCGATATTCCAGAAATATACTAAACCAAACTATCTGAACATTGGTTCAGACAAATTCATTTCAATCATAAAGAGGAATTATTCATCTTTAACCGACACGACAGGATTTCCATCAGCATCTGTCCAAGTCTGATCTTCAAGCTCTTCTTCATTGGATTCCTCCGATGGTTCTGTTCCCTCTTCATCATCGTATACTTCATCAGATTCGATGTACTCTTTCTTCTCTTGTCGCATTGAACCCAATGCTACAAAGGCTCCCAATCCCACGACAATAGCTACAATAATAGCATACAAAAGGACAGGAAGTTCCTCAACTTCTTCAGCAGTTGTCCAAGAGACTTCACTTGATGTTTGACCTGCCTCATCGGCGATTAAATTACTCACTGCTTCAAGAACATCAGGGTACAAGAATTTACAATTCAATGTTGTCGCTTCATCGGTGTAATGCCACCATGTGATTGGTACGTCCTTGGATTCTCCTGGGGCAACTTCCCAATTGCCTGTATTAGCTGTTGTATCAGCCTCTTCTCCATTGGTATAGCAACGGACATTCGGGTTTGCAGTTACAGTACCTGTGTTTGAAATTGTAATCATTGCATAGTGACTTTTTCCAGTATTTGCAGTCACTGAATCTGGTTCAATTTTATCGATACTTAGTGATGGGTATGTGATGTTGACAAATCCAATTGAGGTTTTTGGTGCTGATGCATCGGCCATAAAGTCGCCCCAGTTGGATTCAACTGTAATCTTGATCGTGCCTGTTTCTTGATTGTATTCACCTGAACCATCAACCCATTCAACGATTCTCTTGCTTTCGCTTGTTCCGAGGTCAACAAACCATGTGCTTTGATCTGTTTCACCGTTGATGACTGTATTGATTGTGTTGCTATTGTAACCAATTCCTGTTGCTACTACTGTTGCTACTTGCGCGTTGACGTGAATCTCTCTCTTAGAAAGAAGTCGAATCCATGCGTCAGTATAGCCTCCAGTTCCAGTTGTTCCTTGATAGTCAATTGTGGCTTGATCATGTACAATGATGTCTTCGTCTGTTCTGGAGCCCAGAATCATTGAATTATTGATCTCGATATGAGTTTCATCAGCAACATTGATCGGGCCACTGCCAATGAGCGATGAATCATTAAATTGGCAAAGATGTTCACAACTAATATTAGCACCCATTAATGTCGAGCCTTCTGAAACTAGAGTTCCGTGATTGAAGATATGGAAGGATGGTTGGTTCCAGGAGAGACTTCCTCCACTTTGCGTGAATTGTTCGGCAGAAATCGTTTTCAGTTCAGCATTTGAATGAAATAGTTCGATATGAGTTATTCCAAATGGAAGGGGGTAATAGTGGTCGACTACGATTGAAAATTCATCGTTCAAGTCCACAGTTGTCTCAAAGGAAGTCCCAGTAATCTCATTGGTTGTCGTTCCATTTATGGTCAAATTCAAATAAGCTTCCTGTGGTACGTTAATATTGAAATGGATGGTCATTATTGCCTCAGTATCCGTGATGTTTTCATCGATAACGATGTTAGTGTTATCAAAGATAAGAAGTGTTGAGACTGAGGATTGTCCTGTTAATTCTGCATGGTCGAGATTGAGTGTTCCACCTTCTTCGACTGTTATTGTAGAATCTGTTGATATCTGAGATTCACCAGTCCAGGTAAGCACGCCTCCGCTTGCAACAATAACATCTCCGTTGAAATTACCACCATTCCATGTTTGGGAATCAGAGACAGTTGTAGTTGTTCCGTTTGTAGGTGGTGATGCCAGTGTCACACCTGCAAAAAGGATGGGAATCATCATCAAAATTGTCAATACGCTTGCTGTTCGCATGGTTTGGCCACAATGTATTGAATCATCAATGCTTTGCCTGCATCAGTAAGGAACATCCTTCCATCCAATGGCATATCCAATCAGGTTAAAGCCACGATGAAGTACTGGTGTGATGACAATTATTGCAAGCATTGGATAGATCAGTTCACTAGATGCTAAGAGCGAATCTCCCAAAAAGAGTTGGCCCCAGAGAAAGACCATGATTGCAAAAGGTAGTGTGTCCAGTAGTGGTGCTTTAGACGAAACATCCCCTTCTCGCTTCAAGCCTTGACGGCGCTTGAAAAATGAACCTGTTAAATCACCAAATAAGCAAGCAAAGCCGAGGAATGATCCCAAGATATAGGCTGTAACCCAATCGTTTCCAATTGAAAACCAAGCATCTTCTGAACCAATAATCGGACTTGCAAAGATAGCGGCGCCGTCAAAATCTGTGCCAACAATGGCTAGTTGAAGTACGCACAGCAAGCCAGCAGTGAGTGATCCACCAATAAGTCCGTTCCAGGTTTTTCCATCGCCAAGCATTCGATTCCCGTCTTTTAATGACCTTCCACCATCGATTGGCCATGGGCCGTAACCTGTTTTTGGAAGCCATTTACCCCACATCATCGCAAAGGTATTCGCAATAAATCCTGGCAGATAAAGCCAAAGAGTCATCAAGACAAGAGAAAGAAAACCTAGGTCAGTAGCTGCATCAACGTTGCTCATGAAGGATTGGATTTCAATAAAGCACATGAAGCCTCTTGTTGTGAACCCCCTTCTGCGGTTGAATTATCAGCCTTGATATATTGCGTCGGGTTATGGGTAAGTCAGTCCTTGTCGTAGGAGGCGGTGGGAGAGAGCATGCTCTATGCAGGTCGCTTTTCGAATCAGAATCCATCGACGAAGTCCATGTCACTCCAGGAAATGCAGGGACCATGAATTATGCAACGAATCATTCGATATCAGCATCTGACATCACAGGGCTTGTCGATTTATCCCGAAACTTACGTGTTGATTTCGTTGTTGTGGGTCCTGAAGCACCGCTCTGCGAATCATTAGCGGATATTCTTCTCGAGCATCAGATTCCTTGTTTTGGACCTCAAGCACTTCATGCTGAACTTGAAGGATCAAAGCGGTTTGCGAAAGAAGCAATGCTTCGAGCAAATGTACCTACTGCAGATTATCTCGTGCTCGATTCTTCAACGGATCTTGGATCTGCTCTCGATTCATACTCTCACAATCCTTGGGTCATCAAGAGAGATGTTCTTGCTGGCGGAAAAGGAGTCGTTGTCACCAGAGATTATCAAGAAGCGATTGAATTCATCAGAGATTCGATAGAATCTGATGGGCATGTTTTGTTAGAGTCCTTTTTGCCCGGTGAGGAAGCGAGTATGTTGGTTGTAATGGATGCATCTGGATTTATTTGTCTGCCTCCAAGTCAGGATCATAAAAGAGTCTGGGATGGGGATAAGGGATTGAATACAGGAGGAATGGGTGCCTATTGTCCTGCCCCTGTTGTCACCGAAACAATTCATCAGAAAGTGCTAGAACGAATCGTTAAGCCAATGCATGAGAGTCTGTCTGGAATGGACGTTCCTTATCGAGGTGTTCTCTATGTTGGGTTGATGATCGATGAACACGGAGACCCATATGTTGTTGAATTCAATGTTCGCTTTGGCGATCCAGAATGCCAAGTAACTCTCCCTCTCATCGCATCAGATGTGGGAGAATTGTTGTTTGCAGCTGCTACGGACTCTCTTCAAAACTACGATATTTCATTCCATGATAAACACAGCCTAACCGTCGTTCTTGCTTCGGAAGGATATCCACAATCTGCGATTAAAGGACGAGTCATTCAAGGGGCAGAGATCAGTGAAGATACTGATGAGGCATGGGTTAGTCATGCAGGAACGGGAAGAAATGATTCTAATCAACTCATTTCGACTGGAGGAAGGGTCCTTGCTACGACAGCAATTGCTTCTTCCTTGAAGGAAGCAAGAGCACGTTCATATCAACGAATGCAAGAGATTTCTCTCCAAGGCTCACATCATCGAACGGACATCGGACATCGTGCTTTATGAGAGAAAAAAAATCCCATTGTGTTGCTTGAATTTGAAGGCTTATTCACAGTAGGGATTAAAAGAGGGTCGAAAGTGGGCGAAGTGCTCCAGCATTGCTGCTGTCGAGCAATCCTATGAGGGAAAAAAATGGAAAAGGTATCAAAGACCTCGCAAAGGCCTGTTTTTGGTTGGCTTATCGCCCCACTTGCAGTGCTTATTGCAATACTAGCAAACTACGTCGACGGACTTATGTCGATCGATGTTGAATTGAACGAAAATGCGTTGATGCCAATCATCGCCACTGGTGTAGCAGGATTACTTGCTGTAACACCACGTGTACTTCGTGAACTCGGTACCCTTCCAGCTTCAATGACAGAAACAAGAATCTCCCTCGCTATGTTTGTCATTTCTCTTGTTGGTTCAGGACTTATCGAGCAATTCATCGATTCGTTCACAGGTTTCACGTTCTTCGTTGTCACCTTTGTCGGGTATTTACTCGATGCACGAGGCCGACATGAATGGATGACTATGCTCACCTTCGCAGGTGTCGGTGTACATTCGGCAATGGATATCACTGCTGCAGTTGCAGTGGAGGAGTATCTCCCAAGCGAGTATCTCTTCCCAAACGGCGCAACATTTGATGTAGATTCATTCCAGAAAACTGCTCTTGGATTCGTCTTCTTTACATGGTTGACAATCTTCCCAATTCTTGGACTTGCAATAGGTGTTGCAGGCCGTGGATTATTGAGCCCTGCAGCCGAGAAAGGATGGTTTGCTTATGGAACAGTTAAGCAAGGTGCATGGAATAGAAATGCACTTCCTCTTCAAATTGCGCTCGTTATTTGGGCTGCTGCTCACATGCTTACCATCTGGCATTTCGACCAAGGCTCTGTTGCAGACAGACTCAAACTTGGTGGGCTTGCAGGTGTCGAGGCAAACGGATATGCAGGTTATTGGCCAGCACTTCTAACAGGTATTGTGGCTATCATCGTTTCTGGTATGGTTGCAGAACGCTGGTTAACACGTGCAATGACAATCTCCTCACTTTGGATGCTGTACCTCGTTGGTTCCTGGTACGAATCAGGGTTCTGGGAAAATGAAAGTTTCAACGATTCTTGGTCCCCGCTAATTTGGCTCGCTATCACGTTCTTTATTGGTGTCGCAATCTCAATGATCGGTAACCATGACAAGTACGGTGGCTGGTCCAATCGAGAAGAGCACCGCCCTAGCGGTGCGCGTGAATTCTGGAATGCACACTGGGCTTCTTTGCTTACAGCAGTAGCATTCATTGTTGGACTTGTGATTCGAATACAGTGGTATGCTGTACCTTCAATGTACGCAGCAGGATCAGAAGGTTTCGATATGACCGGTGGTTCTGACCCTTGGTACATGAAGCGTGTTGTCGATTACATTCTTGCACAGAACGCTCACCTTGTCTACGACGCAGATCGATTCTACCCAATAGGTGGAATCAATCCTCGACCTCCGTTGTTCTCGTGGAGCCTAGCACTTGGTGCCATGGCTCTCCAACCATTTGTAGGTGAAACCAACGCTGTATGGTGGAGTATGCTTGCTCTTCCTGCTGTTTACGGTGCTCTTACAATTCTTCCAGTAGCAACGATTGCAAAGGATCACTTCGGAAAAGCAACTGGAGTTATCGCAGCTTGGTTGATTGCATTCATGCCTGCTCACGTTACCCACTCAACTTGGGGATTGGCGGACCACGATTCGTTCGTTATGCTCTTCATTGCGATTGGATTCATGTTCTATCTGCGTGCTGTCAAGTACGCAGGTTCTGAAAGGCTTGTTCGAACCACTTCGATTCACCCTCTCGATATGCTTCGTGCAATGGGTGCAGTTGCTCAACAGCGAAAGTATGCTATGTCAAACGCAGTTTTGGCAGGTGTTGCATTCGGAGCGGCGAGTCTTGGATGGAAAGGGTTCGTCGTTGGACCTGCAATTCTCTTCCTTGCATATGCTTCTCAAGTTGCATTGAACATGTTCCGCAGAAGAGATTCTACAATCCTCAGTACGCTCTTCCTGACCATGTTGTTGACCAATCTGTTGATTGCTCTACCATTCTATGCTCATCCACAAATGAACTTGGTTCTCGATGGCACAGGATTGCAACCATTCCTGTACATTCTGTTCTTCACAGTCGTCATCATGTACATCACAACTGGATTTAGAGACAAGCCATGGCTGCTCGTTCTAGGTACTCTTGCTACAGGAGCAACCATCTTCTTTGCAATTCTTTACGTCTTGAAACTCACAGATCTAAGCAACGCTTGGGATGTTCTCTTTACAGGAAGTGGATACTTCACAAAGACCAAGATTTTCGGAACTGTTGCTGAAGCAAATGCTCCTGACCGTGGATACATGTTTGCAAGTTTCGGACCTGTTGTATTTGTACTTGCATTGGTTGTTGGGCTCATCTGTCTATGGAAGACATTCAGCCAACGAAGTCAGATATCGCTGGTGTTTGGAATCTGGATATTTGCTGCTTCCTACATGTCATGGACTGCTGCTCGTTTCCTCTTCAACGCAACTCCGGTTGTCGCCATCATGGGTGCAGCGGGAATTGTAGGATTATGGAAGTGGGCGAATTGGGACGGACTTGTTCGAACTTGGAAACGAGCTGGAATACGAACTCCTTCTGACCGTATTGCTGGGGCAAGAAAAGCTGTTTGGAGAACACCTACGTTCTCTGCAGTTCTTCTTGTACTAATCATGCTCACCGGTCAACAATTGACCTATGGATTGGATTCTGCTATACCGAGTAACTCCCCTGCTGAGGGAGACCTTGACGAAGATTTCTACTATACTATACCTGATATTATGCGTTGGGATGACCTTGGCGTATCTATTCTTGATAGCCGTGACTACGAAGCCTTCGGTGGGCGCTCTTACTTGGGTTCCTTTGGAAGTGGATTTAACGGCGTTCACTGGAACGAAGCATTTGATTGGTTAGCAGAACAAGATACGAATGAGTCCTACTCTGACCGACCTGCGTTTGTTTCTTGGTGGGATTATGGTTTCCAAGCTTTGAATACAGGAGAACATCCATCTGTTTCTGATAACTTCCAAAGCGGTATTCCTGCATCAGGTAACATGCTTCTTGCACGAAGTCAAACCGATTTGGTTGCTATGTTTATTCAACATCTTGCTGGCGGAGATCTTGCCTACAACATCAATCATGGAGATGGAGAACGAACCTTTACTCCTGGATTCGAACTGATATTGGATGAATTCTTGAACGAATCTCAAATCGATGAACTCAACCTTATCATGACCCAATCTGGAAAGGATATGGACCAAATGGCAGATGTTGTTGCTGACCACTCATATGAAGTCTACAAGAGCAAGGGTGATACATACATGGCGCGAGGATTCCCTCTGGACTCGAATGGAATTCCTGACGAAGACCTTGGCCTTCATTACCGTGTTTGGTCCGGTGGCGAAATTATTCTTTGTGACAGCACTTTTAGCGACTACTGTTACAACGGTGACTTCAACAATGTAACAATTGCGAACACTACATTCACGAACAATGCAGATGTAAGTGAAGATGTCGTTAACTCTGTTACACATTACACGTTTGGTGAATACTGGTACACCTCTGATCTAGTCGAAGAGTACACCTCCGTTTCCACAGGTCTTCACCGTGCAAACTCTCACATTGCAATGACAGTACAACTCTTGACAAACGGTTTGTCTGAAGAACAAATCATTGACTTTTACACCGCCATCATCAACATGGATGGATACGAAGTACAAAACTACGAAGGGGCTCCTGGTGAAACAATCACTCGTAACCACGAAATTCGATATTTCGCTGTAGACGATAAGTTGTATCCACGTGCTGGCCGGTACAACTCCGATGCTGGCTACAATGGCGGTCGACCTCTCGGTATCTTTGGCGCACCTACAATCCTTTCAGGACAAGATTTCAACACATTCACAAGTGAGGTGTACGAAACCGTTCGTGGCGATGAACCGATCCGTGAATTGTCACGAGAGGAAGTAGATGCTGCAATGCTCAAGGATGTACTCGACCAACAGTCTGGTGCCGACATTGATCCTCTTCAAGTAGAGGATATCAGAGTAGATCATCTACCAGAATTCTTTGACACAATGCTTGCCCGTTCCTATGTTGGTTACGGAGCATCAACTCTTGGTGCCGATGCTGGGTCTACAAATCCACAGCCGAAACAACAACTTCTATCCTCTGATGTAGGTACGAATTTCCTTCAGCAAGCATACCCTCTACCGGGTGCAATGATGAATCACTTTGTTATTGCAAACTGGTACAGTCCGAACGAAACATCAATCGTTTTGAATCAAGCACGAACAGGTGTCGAT
>CEQW01064516.1_pt1 | contig 12643 bp, 12 predicted proteins | sample 530891 | NCBI WGS metagenome assembly CEQW01 (sample SAMEA2621066, study PRJEB7988) | marine metagenome | biome: marine biome (ENVO:00000447); feature: surface water layer (ENVO:00002042); material: "saline water (ENVO:00002010), including plankton (ENVO:xxxxxxxx)" | depth 5 m
TTCCTCTTCATGGGATCGCATAGATGAATTGCCACCTTATTTCAGCATAATTTAGTTCAAAAATTAGAATTTAGGCATATCTGGAAGTTCTACATCATCTTTTCTTTCCTTAGGCTTTTCAGCATTAGGCCTACCAGTCATTTCAGGCATGTCCGGAAGTGGTTCGTGTTCTCTTTGTCCATCTTTAGTTAGCTTTTGTGGACGTACTTCAGATTCATGCGTTTCAATCTTCTGACCTCTTTTCTCCCCTTTACGTTCTGGATTTTTCGGACTTGTAACATCTTCCTTTTTCTTAGATTCCTTGAGAGGATCATCTCCTCCTATCCTTAGAGTTCCAGAATCTGAATTAAGACCAGTTGCAGTAACCTTAGGGCCTACTGGAACGCCATTAATCATCCATCTTCCAGTCTTTGGATCTAATTCTGCAGTGGCAGGAAGACTAGTTGGCCTGACAGACATCTCTCCTGTAATACTAGGAGTCGCTCTACTAGGAAGCGAAGCATCTTGAATTTCTTGATCTAACTCAGAGTCTCTATCTTCGTCTTCAAAAATTTCTTCCTCTTGATCTTCAATTTGATGAACAAGAGACTTGGTTTCTTCATCATGATTAACATCGATTTCATGCTCCTCTTTCTCGAGTGCAGGGGAGGTATCTTCTTCACCCAACAACGATTCATTCTCTTCGAATGATTCAGTGGAAGATTCATCTGGTGATTCAATTCCTAAAAGTATTGAGGCATCAGGAATAAATTCCTCATCAATGTCTTTTTCTATGGCATTAACATCATCCTTATCCAAATGTAATTTCGCTTCTTCTTTGGGTGCCTCTATCACAAATTCTGGATTGGATGATTCTTCCTCATCTTCATTATGCAAAATTTCATGCTCTTCTAAATCTGCCATAATACCTGATGAGGATGATGAAATTCCTGACTCAACTATCTTGTCCATCTCTCCTAGGGCAGAGTCAACTGTTTCTGAATCAACCCTCTGTGCTTCTCCCAATACTGATGCAATTACTTCAGCTGCAAGAGGATTGATCACCCTATCATTTGACCTACCAACAGGAGGTAGTTCCGATGGGGGTTCTTCTGATTGAGTAGGTTTAGGCCTTATTGAAAATGCTACTGGAGTGATGAAAATCATTATCCAAATCATGATAATCTCCTGAGTTCCTATCATTAGTGCTTGAGACCATGTAGGACCACTAGGGTCCATTCCAAGAAGCCGTGCCAGAGCATAAATTGGATGAATTTTCATCCCACCTTGATCGAAAAGAATACCTGGGAGGATACCAAGCATGCTATTCAAAATAAATAGTAATGATGTGCTGAGGAGAATTAATCTAGACAATAAAATCTTGATACCACTGGATTGATTTTCTTCCTCAACCTTAGCAACTGTTCCTGCTTCCATTGCTTCTGCCTGTTCTGATAAACTAGCTGTTTTCGGCATTTCAAAAACGGGCCTCTTACGGAGTCCTATTCTAGCAACAGTTAGTGAAATAGGAAGAAGAATTAATTGTACATTTTCTTGAAGTGTAATTACACCCGATTCAGAATACGCTGCTGCAGAAAATTGTAATTCTAACAAATTTGCAATGTAATAATGAATATGAAATTTCATTGGCACGACACCAGAAATAACTGCAGGAAATAACCCTAACCAGGAATTCAAAAGAAGTGAAAGAATTAGCAACACTGAGACGGCACTGGCAATGAAACCAACTCGTGGAGCAACGCGTGACATGGTGAGGCCTCTGTACTGAGCACCCAAGGAGGGTCATTTAACGATGACCGCTAAACTAAGTTTAATCATCGACGGACAATTATCGATAAAACATCACCATCTTTCAATAAATGATCTAACCCTACTCGTTGCCAATCAAATTTAGCAGATGGGCCTTTGACGCGAGCATAACGAAATTTACGAACAAAATCTCGGTGTAGTTTTTCACAAACATGACGGACGGTGCTCGTGTCCTTAATTATCAGGGGCTCAACCATATCTGCATCTTCACCTTGAGGCTTGAGAAATACTCTCATGAATCTTAAATGTTCAAAAATGAAATCTTTCATTTCTTCGATACCCTGACCCGTTTTTGCAGACACTGGTAAAATCGGCCAGTTGTCTGGGACCATTTCTCTTGCGCGTGCCATATCTTGTTCAGATGCCAAATCTACTTTGTTGATCACAACGACAGCACTAGAATAGATACAATTTCCTGCAAGTGTATCAACAATATGATCGTGTGTGGATACACTGCGCATGGTTACCTCTGCGGAAACTATGCCATATGACCTTACAATTTCTTGTACATCTTCAAATTCTACATTGGGTTGATCACATGTTGAACGAACTACAATCCCTCCCCTTCCAGTTCGATTAATGAAAACTTGAGGTTTCGATTCATTCAATCTCATTCCAGAACGATTTAATTCAGCATCTAAGATATTAAAATGAGAATCTTGGAATGGGTCAACAACATACAATACCATATCAGAAGAGCGAATTACATTAAGAATCTCTTTACCCCTTCCTTTTCCATCTGCTGCACCTTTAATCAATCCAGGAAGGTCCAAGATCTGAATCTTCGCCCCATTATGTTCCAATAATCCAGGAATACAGGTTAGGGTAGTAAACGCAAAAGAGCCAGTCTCAGAATCGACTCCGGTTAGTTGACTAATCAAACTTGACTTGCCAACACTCGGAAAACCAACAAGTGCAACAGATGCATCCCCTGACTTCTTGACCTCAAAACCGTCACTTCCGCCACTAGATTTAGAATGAGCCGCAGCCTTTTCTTCTTTCGCTTTTAATGCTGCAATCTTGGCTTTTAATTTACCAATATGTGCATTAGTAGCCTTATTCTTCTGGGTCTTGAGAATCTCTTCTTCTAGCGATGCGATCTGTTCACGAATCGTCGCCATTTCCTCCCGTCCCCCCTATCAACATGCTATGCTCTCAACGACTACTCTTCAATCCCGCGTCCTAGAGCGAGGTTTCATGCCCAACTAGTCAAACGGACCAAAGAGGATGACATGCCGGACCTGCAGATTCGATTGGTTGATGTCGACATGTGGCACAAATTAGTTACCATGACATTCTCAGAAATGACCGACCGAATGGAAAATCAAAATCTTAGAGATACTAGACCAATGCTAAATCCTCATCTAGAACGTAGCTTTACTGCAGATCTAGAAGGTGATTTTCTTCAATGGACAGATAAATGGGGAAAGGAAGTCGGCAGTGGGATGATTATAGAAGAATTAAAAATTGCAGTCGACCGAAAAATGTTAGGAATAGAAGATGCATGTGAGCCATTATCCATTTTATCACAATGGTGCAGTATTGGAGAATGGGCGGCTTGGGAAGCGAGAGTTCTACTATATGTTGAACCTCAACTAGATGCAGAACTATCTGACGCCGAAGAATTGTATAGAGAACATGTTTGGAAAATAGCACTAGAAAAAATAGGATTAACTGACAAGGCATCATACGTTGAATCTGTTATTCTTGACTGGATGACAAGAAGAGAAGCATTGGGAGAAACAATGGATGAAACAAAGGATCCATTGATAATTTCAACAATGCAAGCTCATGAAAGAGCATCTAAAGAGTTACATGAAATTGCTTACCAATTGAGAAAATATCAACATCTGATAGCCCTAGTTGGAAGAGAATGGTTAGAACCTCAAAGATGGGGCCAAGGTCAATGGAACTTAGGCAGAATATTGTATGACGGATGGCCAGAGGTATGAATATGAAGCCTGCGTTGATAGTATTGGGACGTTTTCAACCATTTCATAACGGACATGCTGCTTTAATCAATGAAGCAATATCATACCTCGAGAGTAATAGATTAGATTTACCTCTACGAATTTGTATTGGTTCATCAACTATTGAACCTTCTCTGAATAATCCTTGGGATGCAGAAGAACGAGAAAAAATGATTAGAGTTTGGTTAGGACATTTAGACGCTGAAATTGTTCATGTTCCTGATTTGGGTGACCCTCCCAATTATGTACGCCATGCTGAAAAGTTTCACGGCCCTCCTGGAATTATTTTTACAACTGATAATGGAACTTCTGATCTATATGCTGCGGCAGGTTGGGACACAATTACTAGTGATTTAGTCAATAGAAATGATTGGCAAGGTTGGAGAGTTAGGGCGACTATTCAAATGATGTCAACAATTTCAGATATTCAAGGAGTTAGAACTGTGCTGATTCAAAATATTCCAGAGCAGGTTGTGGATTGGTTGATAGAAAATGATGCAATCAAACGGTTAGCATTCATGGGAATGGGAGGAGAACCTGTAGGGTGACTATGAACATGCAGTTCCAACAACAGTGTTTTCAATTAATTTGTCCTTGATTTCCTCAATTCTTTCACCATTAACACCTACATCGCTAATCCCAGTTCGAGATTCGGAATGTATCCAAACAATCACGTCTGTGCCGTCACATTCGGCATGTAAAAATACATCGTCAGCAAACCGCATCCAGTTTGTTTTTACTACAATGTGAAGTTCCATTTCTACCCCCTCATTTCGATATACTTCTTTTGCTAGTGAATTCTCTGATATCCATGTATCAATAGAATTGGATATTGACAAAATTGAGGTATTAGAAAATCTCAACTCACTCTCGCCCGTCGAACGATGGGAATTCGGTGCAATACGGGAACACTTGTACAATGAATCATCACAAGATGTTGGGAATTCGTCAGACTCAGGCCGAGCAACTACGTTAGCAATTTGAACTACTCCTATAATCGAAGGATATAGCAGGAGGAAAATAGCACCATAGACAACAACCGAACTTTTACTGATTCTCATCTGATGTCACTACAACCCTTGCTACCTTTAGCACCCTGTCTCGAAGCATCCATCCAGATTCTAATTCAGATGCGACATGTCCAGAAGCATATTCATCAGAGGGAGGGATTGTAGCAATTGCCTCCATTCTAGCAGGATCAAATAATTGACCTACAGTATCAATTTTCTCAACACCTTCTGCTGTTAGCGAACTAATGATTTCAGAATAAAGAAGTCGAATACCTGTGGATAGAGAATCTTCAGCGTCTTCTTCAACATGTTCTAATGCTCTCTCTATATTTTCTACTGCCCCAACTATACGCCGAGCTAGTCCTGTAGCTCCGTATCGTACTCCTTCAGATCTAGTCTTAGCAACTTGAGATAATGCATTTTGAACCTCTGCTTGCCGATATAACAAATCTTTCTTTACTAATTCTAATTCTTTCTCTAATTCCTCAATTCTCTGCTCTGGAGTTAACGGTTCAACAGAATCTGATTCAGAAGTTGATTCTAGGACCTCTTCTTCATCAACAGGGTCATCCATGTTGATTCCAACCATATCCCCTTCATCAATTCCCCTATGAGTTAATCATCATCATTACTAAAATCAATAGGACGATTCTCATTGAGCCAAACTAAAGTCATCTCCATTCTTTCGTGAGTAGGATGAACTTCGACCAAAGCAACTGGAGAATTTACCTCTTCAGCTATTTCTTCAGCCAATAATAATGGAACTTCAATTCGACTATTTTCTATATCATAATGTAAGAATGATGAGGGAATCTCACATTCATGCATCAACTCTTCAATATGATCTTCAGCGTCTTCGTTTAAGCAATATATCGCTCCAAAAAGTAGTGTTCCATCATCAGTTAATGTTTCATGTGGAGAAATTGTTGCCTCACCTCTTCTTAAAAAACGTCGACGTAACTGGCCTGCATCTTTGTACACTGCAGTACAATATTTTAGATGAAATCCGTAAGAATCTCTCAATTCTCCGTCTTCAGGATCAGGGAATGAAGATTCTGCAGCTCTAACTCGATTTTTAAGACGAACTGCCAATTCAGAGGATCCTGCTGCTCCAGCAGTTATCCCATCAGAAAGATTGAATCCCCTAACTTCCATATTCTCTTGATTTCCTAATGTAATTTCTAATTCATTGAGATTAAGGAAATGTATCCCAGTATCTCTTAAATCATCTAACAATTGAAACATTTCCATCTCCATATCGGGGGGACATGGAACTTCTACTCCAGTAAATATTCCTGCATCGGATGATGCACGAATCACCTCAAGGTATGGTTTGAGTTTGAAATCAAGTAGATGGAATCGTATCTCGTCTAATCCTGCTTCTTTCAATCGAACTGCCCATTCGGATCTAAATGCTATAGAGGTATACATATGCATGTGAAAATCAGGACCAAATTCATTCCTAAGACATCGTATTCCCTCAAGAGTGTGTTCAAAATCCATAATCGGATCACCCCCTGTTATTCCCGCTCCGGTGGCCCTCATGGCTTTAGCCTCCTCAATGACTTCTTCGAAATTTGAACATCTTCTTTCATTTGCATACATGAAAGGACTTTCTCGACGAGTATCTGAAAGTGGACAATAATCGCATGCCCAATGACATTTTCCAGTAATAAATAGAACTAATTTACTTCCCTGCATACACTGTATACAACCTTCTGCTTCACCCACTTCAGGAAGTTCATGAAGTTCTGGAACATTGGGGAGGCGAATGTCCATTGTCATGTCTTCACCTAGTTAGGCCTCTAGGCTTACTCGCTTGAATGCGACGCTTGTTGAAGTAGCCATACATGGAATCGTGAATCATTTGTCAATTCTGGGTGGAAAGTAAGAGCCATACGAGAATTATGCTTTATCCCAACTACTTCTTTCTCATGAAAAACTATTGAATCACAACGAATAGAAGATTGATTAAAACGTGGTGCTCTGATGAAAACTCCCGGGAATTGACTATTGAACAAACTAACATCAATTACGTCTTGAAAAGAATCCATTTGACGACCGTAAGCATTACGATCAATAGATGCAGGAAATAATGGCTCACCTCCGTCATCAGGGTCACATAATAGAATTGCTCCAGCACACGTTCCTAAAACAGGTGAATTAGATTCTCTGAGATGGGAAAAAAGTGCAGGAAGTAATCCACTTCCTCCTGATTCACGGGCTCCTCCTGTTTTTCTCATAGTTGTTGATTCACCACCTGGCAATATGAACACATCACAATGATATTTCTGAAATTGTAATTCTGTCCTTAATTCATGAATCAAAATTTCAATACCGCTCAGCTCGGATGCGTGTTGAAGTGATCGAATGTGAGCGTGGCGAGCACCTTGTAACATACAAAGCCCAACACGAACCACCATGAACCTGCGAAGAGGATGACGTTTTCAGATTCTCGCATGAATCAATGAAATTGTAACAGTTAATGCGACTTCTTGATGAACCTCTCTTACCACAGGGGTAATATGGCATCTGAATGGAATGGCCCATGCTGGTTCATACCAGGACCAACATGGCTTACACCTGCTGTATTGGAAGGACTTTCACAATCTACAATGACGCATCGAAGTCCAGAATTCAAAGTTATAATGGCAGAATTACATGGAAGATTGAGACACTCATTCGCTCTATCTCCAACGACAATAGAAAAAGGACAACAATCACATGAAGGAGAGGATGGATACTCAGTTGTAGTTGTTTCAGGTTCAGGAACTGCTGCAATGGAGATGGTTATTGCAAACCGTTTTTCCTCTGATGACAAAGTATTGGTCCCCACAAATGGAAAATTCGGAGAGAGAGTTGCCCAAATTTGCAAGAATTTTACACAAGTTACTCATCTAAGGGGTGAATGGGGACGGGAATTTGATCTTGATGAAATAGATACAATGCTCTCATCAAAACAATTCAATGCAATTGCAATCTGCCATAATGAGACATCATCAGGTATTACCCAAGATGCTGAAAAAATAGGAAAAATCGCTAACAAATATGGAGTATCATATATTCTAGATGGAATCACATCAGTAGGAGGATTACCTGTACATCCACATTCTTGGAACGCGGAAGCAGTAGTTGTAGGTGGACAAAAATGTACTGCAGGCCCTTCAGGAATTTCAGCAGTTGCAATATCTGAATCTTATGTACGAAAAATGATTGAAAATAGAGATAAAAACGAAACTCTTCCTGTCTATTATCTTGACCTTGTTCAAGGATTAAAAAAGGCAGCTGATGATCAGACTCCTTGGACCCCCGCAATCAACCTATGTACTGGATGGGTAGCAGCACTAAGAGAGCAAGATGAGGAAGGAATTGAGAAAAGATGGGAAAGATGTGAAATGTTGGCAAAGGGAATTAGAAGCCTATTTACAGAAATTGGATTTGAATTATTTGCTGATGAAAATCAGCGATCAAATACAGTAACTGCAGTCCTATATCCTGAACCTGAATGGGGAGAAAAATGGAGAAGATGGATGGCAATTGAGAAAGATACCCATATTATTGGGGGACAAGATCATGTCAAAGGTAGGATATTCAGAGTTGGCTCAATGGGAGTTACTTCAAAAGAGGAAATGATTGAAGGTTGTAAAAGAATGATTGAGGGATTCAAACATTTTGGCATGAAAATTCCCAAAATAGATGTTGAAAGTCATTTTAGGTGATTAGATGGATGAAAAAAATCTAGCAGAGTTCGCACTCAAACACTTAGATTACACACTTCTAGATGCAGAGGCAGATGAAAAACAAATTACCGAATTTTTAGAGAAGGCATCCAGATGGAAACCTGCTGCTGTCTGTGTTTTACCATCAGAAGTTTTTCATGCTAAGCAAACACTAGATCCGCAAATCATCGTAGCATCTGCTGCAGGTTGCTTCCCAGATCCAAATGGAGATATCAATCAGAGAATTGATGACATTAAGACAGCAGTAGAAGGAGGAGCAGATGAAATAGATATTGTGATGGATTTTGAAGCAATGATGGATCTACGTCCAGGTGACGCAAGAGCAACACTAGAACAATTAATTGATGAATGTAAGGGATTAACAGTGAAAGTAATTCTGGAATCAAGTTGTTTAGATTTAGAAGAAATGGAAGATGCTGCAAGAATTGCAATAGATTGTGGAGCTCATTTCCTCAAATCTAGTACAGGAAGAAGAGGTGGTTGCACTCCATTAGTTGCACAAATCCTATCAGAAATAGCCCAAGAACATGGGGAAGTAGGAATAAAAATTTCAGGCGGAATTAGGACTCTAGAAGACCTTCAAAATCATTTAGATTCAATGGAAACTGCCATTCAAGTTACTTCTCTGGGACCTAGCAGATTTAGGATAGGCGCATCTAGTCTTCTTAATTCCATAGAGAAAATACTTGAGAAATAGAACGTTATCCACTAAACATTAATCGGTTGATTTGATAGACAAAACCTTCTACCCACTAATATGGCGGACAAGGTTCGAGACCTTATTGAAGATAGTCCGGCTACAAATTCTATTCTAGATAAAATAATGATCAAAACTGGAATGGATTTCAGAACATTTGCTCGAAAAGAGACATATGTAGCCTTAGGTATGAGTATTATATTATTTTCAATGATTGCTTACGCAGGACTTTCTGTATTCGGTATCTCATCATCAATGTTTTCTCAAAGTGGGGAATCAATTCCAATTGATGAATTAGAATTTCAAACGCTGAATCGCACTGGAATAGAAGAAGATATCACTAATGATACAGGATGGTTTCGTCTTAGTGAACATCAAGGTAAAGTCATAATCTTAGATATGATGGCACATGATTGCTCAAACTGTCACGGGGTTCAAGCAAGAATTGAAGATAAAATGGACCAATGGCATGAATTGAGCGATGAACGTGAACTAATTATAATTGGATATGGATCATATTACAGCGAATCTCTAGAATACCTCAATCAATCTGGAGGAGAATATACAGTTCCTCTTTACCCAACTGGACTAGGAAGTACTACAGCAGCGATAGTAAATGGTACAGAAAGAGCAGATCCTAATCGATTATTTACCCCAGGTGGCACAGGTGTCATCCCCGTAGTAATGGTCATTGATACAGAGGGATACATTATCGCAAGTGAATCTTCATCAACTCCTGCTCAAGGGTGGGGTTCATTCGATGAAGCTATTGAAACAGCAATGAAAGGAAGCATCTCTGAAATGGAACAACTTCGAACATATGGAGTTCAAGAAATTGACCAGTCAATGATGGGTATCATATTCTTGGGCGCAATGTTATCTATTCTGGTATATTTTTCTCCTTGCGCATTTCCAGTTCTTCCAGGATTCATTTCATACTATCTTACACTCGGAGCAAGAGAAGATGAACTTATTCAATCAGGGAAACTAAAGGGCGGAATGCCGGGACCAGTAGTGATAGGCGGACTTTCTGGTTTGGGAATGTGGACATTCTTTGCATTCATCGGCGTAATTGCTTGGATTATGGGGAAAAGTTTTGCAACATCTGGAATTATCCATGATATCGCAATTTTCATTGCAGCCCTCCTATTGATTCTTGGTTTCTTCATGTTAACTGGAGGAACGAGTCATCTAATGTCATGGGTGCAACGCTTAGTAGATCGGTTCTCAACCACCGAAATGGATGATACATTTACTCCAAGAAGAAATATGTATCTCTATGGAATAGGATATGCTGCAGCTAGCATAGATTGCACAGCAGCAGCAGTGTTACCTTTCATTGGATATTTAGCAACTATCGGAGGAAATGCAGTTTTATTCGGACTAGGATCACTAATGGTAGGTCTACTAATTCTCATGATTGCTGTAGTATCCATGGTAGGATATGGAAGACAGCAAGCAATAGGCTTCCTGAGACGTGCCACTGGAATGATTAAATTGATTGGTGCTTGGATGATGATGATGGCTGGAGCAGGACTCCTTTTCTATCTCACAAACACTGATCTTGTTGCTACTCTTTTCTAAATCAGATTAGAAGCAATCAAGACCCGTCTAACTAGGGAAACCTCATGGATGCTCCAATTCGGACTGCTCTGTATCCTGCCCATGTACGTTGGAATGGGAATATGGTTGATTTTCATGGGTTTGAATTACCCATATGGTATTCTTCTATGCTTGAAGAACATCATGCAACTCGAACTACTGCGGGCCTGTTTGATGTATCGCATATGGGTTCTTTTAGTTTCAAAGGAGATGGAGTCCTCAAATGGTTCGACTCTATAGGAACACAACTTGCGACTAAATTTTCCCCAGGAAGATGCGCATACACACATTTTCTTGACTTTGAAGGAGAGATTATTGACGATATGATTTTTGCAATTGTTTCTGAAACTGAAATTCTTGGTGTTCCAAATGCATCAATGATTCCAGTGATGTGGAAGTGGATGAATGAAAATCTACCTGCGGATGGTAGTATTACAATTGAAGACTTATCCCCAAATACCAGTATTTTGGCTCTTCAAGGACCTTCTTCTCCAGAGATTTGTGAAGCAGTACTAGGTTCAGAAAATGTAGTTGGCCACTTTAGATGGCAAGAGATCAAACAAAACAAACTAGGAATTGAAGGGTGGATTCAAGGTACAGGATATACCGGCGAAAGAGGTTTTGAAATTTTCATCCCTAACGATCAGGCTGAAACCCTATGGGAAGGACTTCTTTCAACTCAAAGTGAAACAGGAATTGTACCCGTGGGACTAGGCGCCCGAGATACTTTACGAATGGAGAAAGGTTACTTGTTATCTGGCCAAGATTTCTGTTGGAAAGGACTATCAGAAGATTCTCCAGATGTCTTTCCGACTGGATTTTTAAACAGAGGAACTATTGAAACCAATGTACCATTTGGCTTAGATTTAGAACATGAATTTTTAGGAAAACAAAAGATGATTGCTAGAGGAGATTGCTCTACGAGATGGAGAGGGATGAAGGTCTTAGATAAAGGTCCATTTCCAAGAACTGGATCTCCAGTTTACAAGAACGATGAACAAATGACCCCTATTGGATGGATAACAAGCGGAGGACCCAGCCCTAGTTTGGGCAGAGTAGGAATAGGCATAGGATATTTGGAGGATGTAGAAGAAGGTGAGACCGTAATTATCGCCCCTAATCCTAAAAGACGACTTAAGGCAGAAGTAGTTAAAATGCCATTTTTATGATTTACATCCCTGCACGGGATTAAATTCCGCCACGTTCTGCGCGTACCATGAGTAACCCTTGGGATTCACAGGTCGACGCCATGGCTGACACTATTGAGCAAATGGTGAGGTCAGGAAAAGGAGATGTCGCTGATTTTAGAAATACTGCTAACGACACTATTGCCAAAGTAGGCGGAGTATTACCTGAAAATGTCCGACAAGGATTACATGATCGTCTAAATTCTAGATTAGACATGTTAGAGAATGAAATTAATTCTAAAATTGAACACGCTGCAACTATTGTTGCTGAAGAATCAAAAGAAGCCCTTGATGGAGCAATGATGCAATTTATTCAAACTATGAAAGGGCTACCTGCTGATGAATTAACTCAGCTTTTCTCATTTATTGACAAAGACGGAGATGGAACAATTAATCAAGAAGAATTTGGAGACTTTGTTTCCACCACTCTACCACCTGGTACCGTTATTCCTCCAGCAGCGATCGCCCTAGGTTTCCAAGTCTTAGATACTGATAGAACTGGGTCATTATCTATTTCCGACATCTTAGGATCTCAAGGTGAAATTATTACTACTGCTGCAAGAATTGTTTCAGAAGAAATCAAAGAAGAACCAATCGAAGAAAGTCAAATTTCAATATCAGAAGAAAT
>CEQW01005519.1_pt1 | contig 12600 bp, 11 predicted proteins | sample 530891 | NCBI WGS metagenome assembly CEQW01 (sample SAMEA2621066, study PRJEB7988) | marine metagenome | biome: marine biome (ENVO:00000447); feature: surface water layer (ENVO:00002042); material: "saline water (ENVO:00002010), including plankton (ENVO:xxxxxxxx)" | depth 5 m
AATCAGGATAATGAATGGCAAGGAGAATGAGAAAATATCATTCCCGCTATTCTCCAAATGGAAATCCATCCTCGACTCAACTACCTCTCCAATATCAGATACCAGGAAAAAATTGTCAGAGCTGGATAGGAATCATGAAAGAATGGTTAAACGACTAAGGGAGAAATGGAGTAATTATTTCAAACCCGGGGAGTTGAAGTCTCACGCCATAGATTTCTCACTCAGATTCCTTGAACCAGTAATCAAGGCACTCAAAATTCCAGAGAGTCGTAAGACAGATCTCAAGATGTACGGAAGACAGAGTCAATTAGGGTCCTGGATATCATTCTACATCCTCATAACGATCTTAGTAATGTTCCTAGTTTGGCTTCCAATAGCCGAATCGGATAATTATGAATTCAAGAAAGTCCTCCAGGTATCGAATGTACTACTCACACTCTCTATCTTCATCTTGATGGCCTTTTCTCTAAACTTACACACCGGGTATACCGGAATGGTAAATTTCGGAATCATCTTCTTTGTCTCTATTGGGGCAATAACAGTCTCAATATTAACCGCTCCAGAAAGAGTATTCGGATATGATTGGGGGATCATGGAGGCCACAATAGTAGCTATGCTACTATCCGCTGCTATCGGTTGGCTACTCGCCTATCCTACTGCCAGATTGAGGACAGACTACTTTGCCATAGTGACTATATCGCTTGGGGAGATAGTAAGAGTTCTCCTAGCAGGAGAACCACTTCTGAGAGCGGGGCCGGTTGCTTCTGCAATTGGGATATCGGGATACCCACTACCATTGGAAGACTGGTGGTTCTGTGGCTCGGAGAAGTCCGGTCCAGACACACGGTGGGCCAGTCCCGATGCCTGCAGAGATGACATATTGCTAGACAGTACCCCAGCCCATCACATAGGTGAGCTACTGAACCTAGGTGAACCGGCTCCTTACATGATGATGCTAATGCTATTATCAGTGGCCTCAGTCATAATCGTATGGGCCCTACTCTCCAGACTACTCTCATCACCATGGGGAAGGGTACTCAAGGCTATCAGAGAAGATGAGGAGGTCGCCCAGCACCATGGCCACGACATCTTGACTCACAAGGCGGCCAGCCTCGCTCTGGGGGCGGCAATAGCTGCACTTGCCGGAGCACTCTGGGCTTGGAAGCTCACCGGTTTCGATGCTAGTTTCATGTCTCCCGCGCGTTCTACATTTTTGGTATGGGCGGCCTTCATCATTGGAGGCACGTCCAATAACAGGGGCATGGTTGTCGGGGCCTTCATCATAGTTCTGATGGAATTCGTATTCAATGTCCTAGTAGCCGCACAGGGTTCTTCAGACCTGCCTCTACATGTCACCGCTGACAGAATAGACACTCTATTCGAGTGGATAATAACAAATCAGTGGGATGTAGCCACTATCTTCGCCATCACGGCACTTGTAGGTTACATTACCAGATCAGAGAGGCTTTTCGATATTGGTTTTTCAGGAGCAGCAGTATTCCTCTTCACCGCGCTTGCTCTTGGTGAGAGGTCGATCAATGAGTCATTCTTCGCAGGGGCAGTTAGTGCGGATATGGTTTACATCAAGCTCATGCTGATTGGGTGCCTGATGCTGTTCTCACTCAAGTTCAACTCCAAGGGACTATTACCAGAAGTACCGATCAGACCTAGTAGACCAGACGGAGGTGAATAAAGTGACTGAACCAGTTCTGAAAGTACAGAGTCTTCGTAAGGAGTTCGGAGGGCTGATTGCAGTAAAAAACGTCTCTTTTGAGGTTGGCGAAGGCGAATTCGTGGGGTTGATAGGTCCAAACGGATGTGGTAAGTCGACCACATTCAACTGTATTAGCGGGCTATTAGAACAGACGTCCGGAAAGATTGAGATGTTTGGTGAGGATATCTCTGAACTTAGGCCAGATCAGATTCAGAACAGAGGAATGACTAGAACATTCCAGCACACAAATCTCTGGAGAGAGATGACTGTAATAGAGAACCTAATGGTTCCTCCTAGGAAGCAGTTCGGAACAAATGCAAAAGAATTCCTCAAAGCGATCTTGTCCCGAAAAAATCCATCCGAGCGAGAAAGGCTCATGGATGCATATGATGCACTCGATCAACTAGAAGTCCCTCATATGGCACATAACCTAGCCAGTGAGTTGTCAGGAGGACAGTCAAAGCTGGTTGATATTGGGAGGTCAATGATGGGGAGTCCAAAGCTACTACTCCTAGATGAGCCTGTAGCGGGAGTAGCCGGACCTCTGGCAATGAAGATTTTCAATAATCTCAGAAATATCGTAAATGAAACCGGAATCTCGATTCTTATAATCGAGCATAATATGGATTTCATACTGAGACAGGGAGTCGACAGAATCGTTGTGATGAACGAAGGAGAGGTACTCATGCAAGGAACACCAGATGAGGTGAGAGCTAATCAAAAGGTAATCGAGGCATACCTAGGCGCTGCTGGAAAGATGGAGGAGGAATAGAATGAGCAGGGTACTGGAAGTGAAAAACCTAGAGGGTGGATATGGGGCCGTTCAGATTCTTTACGGAATTGATCTCTATGTCGAGGAGGGGGAGTTCGTCACCATCATTGGCCCAAACGGATGTGGAAAATCAACACTGATAAAGACGATTTTTGGAATTGCCACATACTACTCCGGGAAGGTCTTGTACAACGGTACTGAGGTATCTGGTTGGAGAACAGATCAATTAGTCAACCAAGGAATAGCATATGTCCCCCAAGTGGACAATGTCTTCCCCTCGCTTTCTGTTATGGAGAACCTCCAGATGGGGGGCAACAGCCTCTCAAGTGCCCTATTGAGCGAGAGAATAGAAAGAGCACTAGATATGTTCCCAGACCTAAGAAACCGGGTCCATGATTTAGCCGCCTCTCTCTCAGGGGGGGAGAGACAAATGCTTGCTATCTCCAGAGCGCTTATCTCGGACCCGAAGTTCCTGCTCCTAGACGAGCCAACCGCCGCGCTTTCACCACTCTATCAACAGCAAATCATCGAAAGAATAGACTCACTAAGGGAACAGGGAATAACAGTCCTCATTGTAGAGCAGAACGCTCGTCTTTCACTGGCCAGATCAGATAGAGGATACATCGTATCCAACGGTAAGATAGTTCATACAGGAGTTGCGAAGGAGATTCTCACAGACCCAGAAATAGGGGAATACTTCCTCGGCTCAACGGGACATTAGATCAGATGCTAAGTCCTCTAATTTTGGAAGGCACTTCTTCATCCTGTGGCCATCATCGATTACCACGAGCTCTACTATTTCTGAGATACTGGAGACAGTCTCCGAGACAGACAATGAGACGACATCGTCCTTCGAGCCATGAATAATAGTGGTATGATGAGCCACTTCGGGCCATGACATTCTCTTAGCGGCTTCCATGAAATTCCAATCAAGATCAATCTCCAGTTCGAACCCCCTGTAAGTCCTCACACCAGAATCCTCCCACTTGGTAAGCTCGTCTTCAGATAATCCCTCCCAACTGTCCGATAGGCCGAACGCAGGAGCAATCAGTAGCAATCGAAAATCAGAATCACTACGCATCGATGAGGCATTGGCGGCCGCTAAACCCCCCATAGAAGAACCAATTACCAAATCAAAATCATTCTCATCAATGCACCTGAGCAGGACCTTGGTCTGGCTTTCTATATCCCAGCCAAGCTCTGACATTGTTGGAGAAGTAACTTCCCAGCCAAGGACTTCCCTCATGTACGTGGGCTTGGACCCTGATGGGCCTCCTTCGAAACCATGAGCGAATAAAACCCTAATCTCATCAGCTCCATATTTTCAGCTGAACTCTAAGCCAAGTAGCTCAAGATCATCAAGAGGGCACCGAGTCATTATCGCATTGTCCATCACTCTGAGGTGTATTTCTGCAACAACATGGACTGTTGATTGAAACATATGGCCAGCATGAACGTTGTTATCGTCATCAGACCAGCAACAGTGGATATGGGTGAAAGGATCGCCATCTTCAGTACGTGCGATGTTACCCGACAGGCTCACTAACTCTGATGGGGAGTCCAAGGGCCTTCTTTGGTAAACTCCCTCTCCATCCATGTAGCCATATTGGTTGTCACGGGTCCTCCCGATTCCACTGGTTATCGCGGCCGCGTTAAATCCAAGGTTATTCGCTAGTGTCTTCAGCGAGGAATGAATCTCCTCTCCAGGGTCGAGCCGCACTAGGACATCACTCCCCGAACGCGTGTGCTCCATGAGCCTCGTATCACAAGCATTGATTTCAACTTCTCTAAGGAATTTTTCACAACCGGCAAAAAACCGTCCTTATTCCAGTGGAAGGGCTAGACGCTCCAAAATGACTCCGAAAAAGAAAAAAATCTCCAGTGGAAAAAAAGGGGTCAACATCACCATACATTTTGGTTATAGACCGTGACTTCTCGTCTCGTATGCCCGGCGGTTAGAAGATGACGATGGCCACTCATGACTCAGCGGCTAGATGGAAGACCTTTCTCTCAGAGGCCAAAGAGCATGAGATCACACTACTACTCTCAAAGCAAACCACTAGCCACATGGTCGAGGTATCATTCCATGAGTTAACCGGTTTCGATCCAGATTTCGCAGAGGATATCCTGATCAACCCCCGTAATATAATATCCAGTGGCCACAAGGTACTGAGTGAAATTTGTAGAGATAGAGGAGTAGATATCGATGCAAGAGTCATACTTTCGGATCTTCCAAGAGATACCCTAAGCCCACTTAGAGATATAGGATCCAGAGATATAGACAAACTGAGGAGCTTAGACGTGATAGTAACAAAAATGTCTCAATTGAAGCCTAGGATACATGTCGCCGTCTTTGAGTGCGAGTCCTGTGGCAACTCCCAACAAATAGACCAGATCAATGAAAGCGAATTGATTGAGCCGTTGAGATGCCCCGAGGCAACTGGATGCGGTCGTTCAATCAGAGGTGCTGATTCTACCAGATTCAACCTAGTATTGAATAGCTCTCGGATGATAAACAACCAATGGCTGGAGATCCAGGAGCTACCCGAGAACGTACCTAGTGGGGCACAGCCCTCCCGGGCTAACGTACTTCTGGAAGGCGACTTAGTCAACAAGCACCTTCCCGGGCAAAGAATCACTGCAAATGTGATTCCTGTAGTCAGGTCTGAGATTAAGAGAAACAAGAAGACCCCAATGTTCGATATCGTATACCAAATGATTAGCTCCAGACACGAGAGTGTCCCTTTCACTGAGATCAAGATAAATGACGAGGAAAGAGAGCAAATCGAAGAGATTGCCTCTTCGGGTGAATTGTTGACGCTAATGCAGAAATCAATAGCTCCGTCAATATTCGCGAATGACAAGCTCAAGCTAATCAAAAGATCCCTAGCACTCCAGCTATTTGGAGGAGTAAGGAGGAAAACCGCTGATGATACGTATCTAAGAGGAGACATTCATATTCTACTGATGGGAGATCCTGGTGTTGCTAAGTCCCAACTTCTCGGGTATATGTCGAATATCTCTCCCAGGGGAAAGTTTGCTTCTGGGGGAGGAACTTCAGGTGCTGGCTTAACCGCGGCTGCAATCAGAGATTCGTTCGGAGACGGCAGGTTTGCCTTAGAGGCAGGAGTCCTTCCCCTTTCAGATAGAGGATTAGCGGCTATTGATGAGTTTGACAAAATCTCTCCAGACGATCGTAGCGCAATGCATCCTGCGATGGAACAACAGAAGATTTTTGTCGCCAAGGGAGGAATCACGGCAACCCTCCCCTCTAGGTGCGCGGTCCTCGCAGCGGCAAATCCGAAAGACGGGAGATTCTCAAACAGGAATGAAAGGACCTCAATAATGACCTCATTCAAAGAGACCGACTTGCCTTATCCACTAGCATCTAGATTCGACTTACTATGGCTAATCAGAGATGATACTGAAAAGTCCACTGACACTAAAATAGCAACGCATATTCTCGACATAAGAAGCTCATCACCGAGTGAAATGAGCCTACAGGATCTGCCCTTCGAGCCTTCTGAGACAGAGGAAGGAGAGGTGTTTGGCATTGGAGTCGATGGAAACAAACACTTAACGATGGATTTTCTCAGAAAATATGTGGCATATGCCAAGAGAACGTTCTTCCCTCAATTAAATGATAAGGCAAAATTGATGATTTCGGATTACTATGTTCAGGTCAGGAATGAGACTGCCGCCCTAGACAGATCTCCAGGAGAGTACGAGGGGGATGGAGACAAGGACAGGCCAATTCCGATTACTGCTAGGGCAATCGAAGCCCTAATTCGACTTACTGAAGCACATGCCAGAATGCATCTAAAACACACGGCAGATGAAAACGATGCTAAGATGGCTCTGGCCGTCTACAAGCATTGGAGAGAGGACTCAAATATCGAGGACGAGTCAGAAATTCACTCTGGAGTTTCTGCCTCAAAGAGAAATATCGACAGGACTGTTCCCAAAATCATCAGAGACATTTGTATGGAGAGAGATGGAACTGCAGACATAGTCGAGATTTACAATAGGGCTACTGATTTGGGAATCAATGAGGAACAGGTTGATGAGGTAATTTCCTCTATGCGAAAAGGAGCACAGCTTTTCTCTCCGCGTTTAGGAATATACTCTTTCGTCCGTTGAGCCTATGAGCTAAAGCCCACTCGTTGTACCATGGAGCCACTGGGAGACGTCTCAAATCCAACTTCCTTGGACCCAGATTCTCTAGGTTTCATGTGTGGTCTTGAGATACATCAGCAACTAGCTACGGGGAAACTACACTCTAGAATGCCCGGTGAGCTGTATGAGTTCGGTATCGAGGATATCCCGGATGATTGGAATCAATCTGAGAGGAGACTCAGGGCATCCCAAGGAGAGGGAGGGAAGATAGACATCGCGGCAAGGTTCGAACAACGCAGAAACAGAACCTTTGTGTATGTCCAACCACCAAATGCAGGACTAATCGAGTTGGATGAGGCACCCCCTCTTCCTCATGATCGAGAGGCCATAGATGTAGTCCTGACAATGTCTGCTATGTTGCATGCAAAACCAGTACACGCCCTCCAGCCAATGAGAAAAACGGTAGTCGATGGTTCCAACACGAGCGGATTCCAGAGGACCACGCTGGTTTCTACGAATGGCCAATTGATTACAGATACCGGAGAAGTGGGCGTTTCAGTGATATGCTTGGAAGAGGACTCAGCGAGGAAGCTCGATACCAAATCAACCCCAGAGGGAGAAGTAGTAACATATACCCTAGATAGGTTGGGACTTCCACTAGTAGAGATAGCTACCGATCCTGATATCATCACTCCCGAACATGCAAAAGAATCTGCCATAGCACTGGGTTCTCTTCTAAGGGACACAAGAAGAGTAAGAAGAGGGTTAGGGTCCATAAGGCAAGACCTCAATGTCAGTATAGCATGTGGAGACAGGGTTGAAATCAAGGGATGTCAGGATTTAGAATGGATTCCAAGGATAATAAGAATTGAGATGGCTAGACAGCTACACATGTACAGGCTCGCAAATCAGCTTAGGGAAGAAGCAAGATTGCCCCCACTTCCCCCTGATCGAAGGGATACTGAGATAACGATAGAAAACAGAGTGGCAATGTCCACCAAATCCAGAGTTCCAATGGAGTTCCATGATATTTCGGAATCACTATTGTCATGTGAATCCTCGATGGTGAATAATGCTCTTTCCGACGGAGCCATCCCTCTTGCCGTTAGGCTTCCAGGCTTCAAAGGAAAGCTAGGTACAAAGTCTCTAGACCTGGAAGGGGCACAGCTTCCCCGTCTAGGAAGAGAGCTCGCTAGCGCCGCAAAATTAGCAGGAGTAGCTGGAATCTTTCATTCAGATGAACTGCCCTCTTATGGCATATCAGAAGAAGATGTAACCACAATAAGGGCCTCACTGAAGCTTTCAGAGAGCGATGCCTTCGCATTCTGTGTCGCTCCACACTGGCAAGCAAAGCTAGCTCTAGAATCTGTCATAGAAAGATGTAGAATGGCGTATCACAGAATCCCCCAAGAAGTGAGAAACGTTGTTGTCAGGAAGGGTCAGCCAGACGATGGAACGACCACTGCACTTAGGCCTCTTCCAGGGGGTGCAAGAATGTATCCAGAGACAGATATACCCATTCAGGACATCTCAATCGAAAGATGGGAAGCAATATGTTCGAACCTACCTCTGAGTTCAGATGAACGATTCCAGAGGCTATCTGAACTGGATATATCTCAGAACCAAGCAGAATCTATTCTCAACGGAGAATTGGACGATATTCTGTTTGAGGGAATAGAGGGAGATCTTGGCCTTCCAGCCAAGGCGTGGGCAAGCGCTCTACTAGAGTTCGGAACTTCCAACGTCCCTGCACTTTCAGTTGCTATCCACCTAAGGGAGAGTGGCCAAATAACCAGAGAGGGAATTCTTCCTCTTGTAGAAGAATCGACGAGCAGGAAAGTCACCGATTTGATTCAATGGATGGTATCTGAGGCCAAATCTCAGGGCTTCATTCCTGCTGACAATAGTGAAGTCGAGGATGCCGTGGAGGCAATTATGATTGAAAAGGCCGATTTTATTTCCGAGCGAGGTATGTCGGCCGTTGGGCCTCTAATGGGATTGGTAATGCAGAAGCTAGGAGGCTCTGCCGATGGGAAGATAGTAAGTCAGGTTCTCAGAGAGAAGATAAGCTCTATATCTGAAAATTAGGATTAATCAGTACCAAATTAAAGTACCTGTTTTCGTTGGTTTAGTATCCGTGTCTGACAGACTTAGACTAGGTTCTACTGCCTTACTTGTGGTAGTTTTACTACTACTCCCTTTCATCAGAGACTCCGTTAACGAAGAGGTCGCTAGATTCGTAAGCGATAGTGAGTCCTCTCACGTTGGTCTGCCAACCGAATGGGATGAAAATCAAGTCATATGCGTTTACTTCCCCGTGGAATATCCCCATCCTGTATATTCCTCGGGCGTTTCGATGATTGATACTGATGGTTCCATAATTGGAGTCAATTATGACCTCAATCTAACCGGTGCTTGCGTTGGAGGATTCGAGGGTTACACAGATGGAATGAATTTCATGATGGATGCAACAAGGGTCGTCGGGGGATACTTGGCTGTAGGGTACTTCGTGAACCCCAACTGGGGGCAATTCGTCCATACAATTGGAGGTCTGAACGATCAAGAGATACAGGGGGACTTCAACGGAGCATACTGGAGCCTGTCTCACAATGGCCGATACTCTATGGTCGGAATTGGTAGTTTGGTAATGGGAGAGGGCGACGTAATAAGTTGGAATATAGAGACATGGTGAGTACTAGATGAGCGGAATTATCAATAGATTGGCCCTCTCATCACAGGGAGAGTGATGTAATGCTGGACGCACATGCAATAGTTCTCTCTCCCTTAGAGACACTGGTTCTCAACCTCTCCTTACTAGCTATAGTGGCATGGTCAATGTGGAAGGCCGAGAAATCCCTGGATTCGGGAAGTGACCTCACAATCCTCGCACTGATGACCATATTCGCAATCACAGGAAGGATCCTCCTCGAACCGCTCCCCAACGTGCAACCTGTTACCGTAATCGTACTCCTGGTGGGAATTCATTATGGGGCCACCAGATCTATTGGGGTAGCCACGATAATCGCAATCTCATCTAATCTAGTCATGGGTCATGGCCTCTGGACATTTTACCAGGCACTGGGATGGTCCCTAGTTGGAGTTACAGGTGCCTTGCTATCGCAGAGCCTCAGGGTCGATGACAAGATTTCCGTTCCCAGGGTGGCAGGCGTCTCATTCGTTGTAGCCTTTGTTTTCGACTGGGTCGTGTCGGCAAGCGTATTGCACACCCTTCCCCTTGAGACTCTTCCAGTGTACATATTGGCGGGCCTACCATTCGATCTGGTCCATGGAGTTGGCAATGTGGCCTTCGCAGCTTGGATGGCTGAGCCAATATCCGAGATCATGTCAAGGCACTCCACTAGTAGAGAGGTGGTGGTAAGCACTGTCAAGAGTAGCGCCTGAACTAACCATGGTCCTAGTCACTAGGGCCGATCTAAATCTAACGAAGGGAAAGCTCGCGGCACAGTGTGGCCACGCAGTATCAGAATGCGTACTCAAGGCAAGCTCCAAGGACAGCAGAATGCTTGACAGGTATCTGAGAGAAGGCGCTAGGAAGATTGTCGTCTCTGCCCCTCACCTAGAAGGACTGAGGAGAATATACGGCGAGGCAGCAGAGAGCGGAATAATATCCTGCATGGTTAAGGACGCCGGGCATACCGAGATTCCCCCTGGAACAGTGACGGTGGTAGGTCTAGGCCCGGGCAAGAGAAGTGACATTGATTCAATCACTAGTAGCCTTCCACTAGTGAAGTGAATTCATTGAGATTTTCTTGTTAATCGGCAGACTGGGAGGACATCCCCCCAGCCCGCCTTACGTTTTCTTAGTCCTGTTACAGATTTCAGACCATCTCGTCGACCTTGACAGCAACTAGTGCCCCAAGACCGCAGAGAAGACCGTCAATGATCCACGCCTGAGCGACATCAGCGACATCGCCGCCACCGTCCAGGATGGTTGCCGCCATTTCTCCAGCTCCAGATGTGCTTACATTAGCCACTACCACGTCTGCAACAGTCACGTCATATGTCATTCCCATCATTCCAGCTAGAGCCATTACAGCGAAACCGGACACCCATGCTGAGTCAGCACGGGTGTGTATTGTCCAGAAGATAGCACCAGCGGCTATCATGGTGAGCATTCCCCACATGTCAGGGAACTCGAATGCTTGAGCCGCCCAACCAGTTTCTATATTACCAAATTCGGTTGCCAAAGCAGCAGCCAATGCGGCTCCTACAATCTGCGCTAGCAATCGCATTCCGTTAGGCATCCAGTTGCCCTCAGCGTCACTGAGATCTCCTGTCATCATATGCATCCATGTTATCACTGGTAGTACGTGAGCACCTGAGAATGCCATCCATACACCTGCCATAACGACAGCTGCACCAAGGCTTCCCCAGCCCATGCCAACCACGAGCCACGCTACCACGAAGGCACCGCCAATCTCTGCTTTCATTGCGTTCATATCCATTTCCATTTTATTTTCCTCCTCACTCAGTGAGCGGTTGCCCACATGACTCATATCTTATAACTAAGACCTAATAAAAATGCTTAAAATGGCTAATTTTGAGGGTTTTCACAATAGCCGGTGTAGTTGAAAACACCTGATATCCAGAAAAATATCTAGTTTCTACTAGTTTAAATATAATTTTTTTCAGTGCGTAGCACTGTATTTCAAAATTACCGGATTCATACTCATTTCATATGCAACCACCTTCTGGGACCCCTATGCGACACTATCCTAGCGAGTTGGTGGACCTGAGAAGCGATACCGTCACCCAGCCTACTCCCGAGATGAGGGAGGCCATGGCTAAGGCATCCGTGGGTGATGATGTATTGGGTGACGATCCCACTGTTATCGAGCTTCAGGAGATGGTAGCAGATATTTTCGGAAAGGAAGAAGCACTCTTTGTCCCATCGGGAACTATGTCGAACGCGATTGCTATTAGGGCGCAGACTGAGCCAGGAGACGAGGTCATAACAGAGAGATACAGCCATATTTACGTTTACGAGGGAGGCGGATATGCCGCTCTATCGGGGTGCTCAATAGCACTCGTCCCTGGAGAGGGAGGTATAATGGATCCAGCCGATGTGGAAGCCTCAATAAGGAAGGGCGACGGAAGCCTCGGGCACTATCCTAACGGGAGCATGGTATGCGTGGAGAACACCTCCAACCGTGGAGGAGGGACCTGCTACCCCAAGGAAAAACTGGATGAAATCGCCAAGATTGCCAGGGGAAATAATTGCAGGTCCCACATAGACGGAGCCAGGATTTTCAACGCTTCAATATCCACCTCACTGAGTCCCAAGAGAATGGCCAGGGAGTACGATAGTATCTCAGTATGTCTCAGTAAGGGACTAGGGGCTCCTGTGGGAAGTGTACTAGTGGGGTCGTCTGAAACCCTCTACAAAGCTCATCGGTGGAGAAAAATGTTCGGAGGGGGCATGAGGCAGGCAGGAGTACTGGCAGCCGCTGGCATATACTCCCTGGAGAATAACATCCACAGACTCTCAGAGGATCATGACAGAGCTATGGAAATAGCAACAGCTCTTGACAGGATGGATTACTATGAAGTCGATCTTGAACAAGTTCAGACCAACATGGTGTATGTAAGATGTGACAAGGGAGGGGCCGAAGCACTGGTTCATAGATTGGAAAAGATGGGCATTCAAGCCCTTACAATTGATAGCTCTACAATAAGAATAGTAACACACCTGCACATCACTGACGATGATGTACAGAGGACAATCAGTGCCTTAGAATCAGCACAACTATGAGTAACTCTTCAATAATACAATCTTCCGCCGTGCATCATGAGGGTTATATTGGCAGTAATGATGGCCACCGTGATTCTCCTTCCATTACAGGCCAGTGCCGCCACAGAGCAGTTCTGGGATCATGCGAGGTACGACTCCGATGGCGTGCAAGTAGACGGCGGAACTATTGGTTTCACCACTCATTGGAACCTCTCCTCAAACAATGATACTGAAGAAGTCCACTCC
>CEQW01055253.1_pt1 | contig 12593 bp, 5 predicted proteins | sample 530891 | NCBI WGS metagenome assembly CEQW01 (sample SAMEA2621066, study PRJEB7988) | marine metagenome | biome: marine biome (ENVO:00000447); feature: surface water layer (ENVO:00002042); material: "saline water (ENVO:00002010), including plankton (ENVO:xxxxxxxx)" | depth 5 m
GTATGAACATCGTACCATTTGCCTTATCAATCATAAAAACAGCCGGAACATGTTGGTATCATGCGAAAGCGTTCAATAGTCACTCCGCCGGTTGCAAAATTGCAAATTGTGAAGCACAATGATGCGATGAAATCAATTTCGTTAATTTTGTTGATGTTACTTTCATCAATGGCTTCAATACAATTCTTTGCCATAGATGCAAGTGCTACCAATACCGACCAGGACGGCGATGGTTTGACTTATGGTTTGGAGTATCTAATCAATTCATTCCCTAACGACCCAGATACCGATAATGATGGCCTACCTGATGGGTGGGAATGGAAGTATGGACTAAACCCCTTATCTAGCGCTAATGACGATGGCGCAGTTGGCGATCCGGATGGTGATGGCATGTCGAATTTGCAGGAATATACCTACCTAATGCCATCTGGTTGGGACAATCCTTCAACTCCCAATACGCTTGATAATGGTATTTGGTGGAATGGTACCGTTCCAGTAAATGATTGGAACGAGGAGGATTCCTTGCAATATCTACGACCTTTGTGTGGGGATGCAGGATCAGATGGCTCAGGTAATACAATACTTTGTGATGAAGACCCAGTAGGTAATGTGTGTGCTAACGGATTTGATGATGATCAAGATGGTTTGGTAGATTCAGCCGACCCAGATGGTGATGGGGACGCGGATTGTTTCTCAGATGATGACGATGGTGACGGTCTAATTGATGAGGATGTTTCTGGCTGGGATACTGATGGCGATGGGATGCCTGATGGTTGGGAAGCTGCGAACGGTCTCAATGCAACCTCTCCGTCTAATGCAGACGGCCCAAATGGTGATCCTGATGGAGATGGATTAAACAATTTATTAGAATATGTCAATCCAACATGGGACACCATGTGTGGCTCAGTGCCATGTTTTAGAAATGGTCCTGACGGAGGTTTTACTGAAACAACCTCTCCATGTGACCCAGTGATGGGTATTGGTCCAGGCGGATGTGCTACCTACACTGCAGAAGTTGACGGTATTACTTCAACAAATCCACAAAGAGCAGATAGCGATAATGATGGACTAAACGATTCATATGAAGCATTGATTTTGCTAACCGACCCAACCGCATCTGACACTGATAACGATGGAATTCCTGATGGTGTTGAGGTAAATGGGTTGTATGGTAATCCTCCTCAAGCAAGCGATCCAAGGAATAACAATACAGATGGTGACGCATTTGATGATGGTGAGGAAGATAATAATAGCAACGGAGTAGTTGACCAGGGGGAAACTGACCCTACTAGAAAGGAAGATTCTGGCGATGAAGACCAAGACGGGTTACAAAATTGGGAAGAAAACCTATCATGTACACTTTGGGATGTAGCAGATTCTGATTTTGGTGGAGTTAATGATGGTGAAGAACTAAACGTCACCCATGGTACTGATCCATGTGATTCATTCGTCAACTTTGCGACGACAATAACTAGTTGGAATTCAGGCTCCTCATTACTTACACTGCAGGATTCCTCCGGCTTCAATCCCAATGGAGGTGAGGGTTGGTACAACTCTTCGGGGACTTTAATACCCTTCAGTTACATATCGGTTTCAAGCCAATCATTGGTCGGTGTTTCAGTTGGTCCTAGTGTTGGAGTTTCAGAAGTACTGAATAGGAATGGTTCTTTTTGTCATACCTCGGCAACTGCTGCAGGTACTTTATCCACTACCCAACAATACTGTGATGACGATTATGAGGATAGTGATGGGGATGGCCTTGCAGACTGGGAAGAGATTTTAGGGGTATACGGATGGTTTTCTAATCCTGGTCTTGTTGATACAGACTCTGATGGTGTAAGTGATTTTGACGAAGTATTTGATTTTACAGATCCAAATGAACCATGTAACAACCTTCTGGATGATGATTCTGATTCATTGAATAATTATTTCGAAGATACCACAGGCTGTGATTTAATATGGATTGGAATAGGAAACGGTAGTCTTGATTCATGGGTCACAGATCCGAATTTATTTGATACAGATAGCGGTGGTGTCGATGATAGAACTGAATATTCTGACGGAACTAACCCGCAATCCAATCCACTAGATGACATCCTGCCAGAAGATTTTGATGGTGACGGAATTCCCGATGCCATTGAAAATTTAACTGGAACTGATTGGACTAATCCAGATACGGACGGCGGAGGTATGTCCGATGGCGATGAATGCCCAATTGAATTCTGGGCTACTAATTGTCTTAGTTCTCCGTTTGACCCATTTGACCCTACGGACGATATAACCCCTAATGGAGTGGTATTTTGGGCAAATAATACTACTGGTAATGTTGACTTAAATCAAATACACCGGTGGAGGCTAACTACAAATGATTTCTACACGGGAACTACTTATGCCCAGATTGAGGAAACTCATCCTTATGAAACTCTAGTACCTGGATTCACCAACTTTACCGATTTGCCAGATTCATCATTCTCAAACGGCTCGATAGATTGGGATATAACATTCAACAATACCATTGATAGAGGGAAAATACCGGTTTCTAGCAACTACAATAATATCACATTTTGGTCCGATCCATCTTCAGAAGTTTTGCGTTCAGATGGTACAAGTGACTTAAAATTAGGATTTGGTACAATTGATTCTTTATTCTTAAAACAGGAAGAATATTTTGTTGATTTTGATTCCTTAGCAGCTAATACCTTTATTGGACCATTCAATGATTATGAATTAATTACCTTAAGCGATTATGATGAGCAAACTTCAGACATTTATTTTGTTAATCAAACGGTACAACAATTGGTTTTAAATTCATCCTCAAGCGATGCATACACGATTTCCAAGACGATAAGTGATTATTTGAAGGAAGGCAATAGTACAGATTCATTTAGACTATACAATTCTCCTCTGGATAATATCGATACACCAGATATCACCAGCTATGTGTTGGAAAACAAAATTGGTCAATGTCAAGACTATAATGCTGCCTTTGTAACAATGGCAAGACTTGCTGGGATTCCAGCGCGTTATGTTACCGGTTATGTTGGTGGTGAGTGGAATGGAAATGGGTATACTGTTTCTGCACAAGACAGAACTTCTTGGGGAGAAGTTCGGCTCGGCTTAGGAACTGGAGCAAACCAAATTGACATGGGTTGGGTGCCTTTTGATTCATGTCCGCAAGCAGAAACCGTCGATGTCGTTAATCAATCACTCTTACCTTTAGAATGGGACCGTGATCAAATCAATAAATTTAGTATCAGTGGTCAATTCGTATTTTCGGAAAATCTTTCAGCGATAAGTGATTATGTACTTGATCTATTCATAGTTCCGGTAAATGAAATAACTACCATAAACAATGGTGGATTAACACCAGAAAGGCAAATAGGTTCCGTTGTTACTGATTCTAATGGAAACTTTTCACTGACTGAAAACCCTATAGAAGCACCAAAACCAGGATTGCATTCCATAGTAATCAAATTCTCAGGTTTCGAACTAGTCCCTGAAAATTTTGTACTAATGGACAATATAGTAAACATCACAGACGATTCCGTTATCACTCATACTTCACCGTTATCAGTAAATAATCCAGTTGTTGGTGCAGGTTCTACTACCCTGATTCAAGGCTTAATAAGTTACGAAAATGCCCCTGAAGGATACTCAATAGATACCGAAAATCAGACCGTTTCACTATCATTTGATACTAATTTTAACGGGACAAATAATATTTCAGGTATTATCAGCCCTAGTGGTGTTTGGTCAGTAATTGTAGAGTTAGATGAAACTGAACCGTTAGGTCCAATTGATGCGACATTATGGTATGAGGGATGGGCGGAAGAACTAGAGTCAACCCAAGTGTTCAGTGGTAAACACTTGCGCGCATCATCGCTAAACTTGACATTTGATGTTCGGGAGGCCCCAAACCTAACAGCGACCGTTGAAGGTCCACTCAGTTCCAATAACAGTTTGATTCTTGTTGATGATGATATATTTGTAAATGGCACTGCTAAGTCCTTAGGTCCTAATCCCGTAGATATGGCTGGTCAATTGGTTCTATCTATTCGTGAAGCCGGTGAGTTTGGTTCTTGGTTGCCCCTTTTCAATCGAACTGTGAACGGAACTTTTTCCATTGTCGAGGCATTAAATGCCTCAGACTTGCCTTTGGCAGCCGGTTTGGTTGAATTACAGCTAAGATTCTTCCCTTCGTTGATAGATGCTACAGATGATGCAAATTTAAGTGTAAATGAACCTTACAAATTGGTCAGTTATCTACAATTCGTATTCAATACAAATCCTACATTAAGAGGTCAAAATGGCGCATTTAATGTTGATATAATGGATCATAATATGGAATTAGTGGATTTGGCAGAAGGTAATTTTGACTTCTTTTTCAACAATACATGGTTTAATACTACATCTAATCTGTCTGGTATACACGTTTTATCAATCGACCTAGATTCAAATTTGGAGGCTAAAGATTATGATCTTCGAGTCCAATATAATGGCTCTGATAATTATGCTGCTTCCTCAGGAAACGGTATTTTACGAGTCAAAGGTGGCATTGGATGGAATTTTGTAATCGGTCAAGACTGGACTCATATTGGAAATTCAACTTATGTTAACGGGACTATTTTTGATGAAATATATCAAACGCCGATTTTAGGCGATAATATTTCACAGTATACTATTTCCCTAAGTACTGGAGAAGGTGATTTGATAGATATTGCCCAAGGTTTTGTAGATAATCAAACATCTTCTTTCAACACAACGTTCGTTATGCCGACAAATGTAGGTTCTAACGGTTATAATTTTGAGGTCAATTTTGATTTCTATTCACAGGCACCAACCGGCGGTCCATTCTTTGCTTCAGGAGATCCAATTATCGATTCATCAGGTGCTTTAACAGATCAACCAATACCGACTTTCCTAGCAGGCGCCGAAAGCGAATTTGTGGTTACTCAAGGTGAAAGAATTGCAGAGTCTGTATTGACAAATAACGATGTTGAAATGAACGTCACGATTACCGATATAGGTAGTAGATCGATACTTGAAGGAATTAGCGTAGAATATTATTTTGATTGGAACAACACTAATGTCTCCATGGGTACAATAATCACTGATGAAAGTGGAATAGCCAACTTGACTTGGAACGCAGCAGGAATTGCCCCGGGCGAATATAGCATTATGGCATTAGTTCAGGATGACTTGACTGATCCTTTAGCAGTAGGGAATTCTCGTCGAACAGGTAACTTCACATTGTTTGATATTGTAGTTAAATCAACCACAGATATCAGAATTGATTCCATTCCAAACAGCATAACTGCTGGTCTTGATTTCACTGTAGTCGGCCAAGTAATTGACGCAGAAGATGTTTCTAGAACACTAATTGATTCGGTTAAATTAAAAGTTAATTGGCTAGATAACGAAAATGAAACATTAGTGACATCATACGAAACTGCAGCAAATGGCAATTTCAATCTAACAGTTCCAACAGATACCAGCAATAACGGTACTGTAAGAGGAGCAAAAACTCTGGTAATTACAGTAATCGAAGAATCTTCGATCTATTATACTGGGTCCTCTAAGCAATCCTCAATATTTGTCTTTGGAGTGACTCAATTTGATTCTATTCAACCACTCAATGCTGTTGTCATTAATCGAGGAGACTCGGTAAATATGACTGCTCAACTTGTAGAATCTTCCAATTTATTCCAACCATTATCAGGATTCGATGTGACTTATCAGTTTGGTGGGACACCTATAGGAACAGTTCTAACAGATGGCCGAGGATTTGCTAATATCACTCATAATATACCCTTCAGTCAACCACTTGGAATTACTACTGTTGATGTGATTTTCGTTGGTAGTTCTGATCTTCTTGGAGTAAGTGCTAACTTTTCAACAATCAACATTCGTTCGTTGACTTTCCTGGTTATCGACGATATAGTCGACAACCCAGTTGCTGGAGAACAATTCAATATTTCCGGTACGATCACATCAGATAATGGTAGTGGGCTAGAACAAGTAGATGGTTCTCTACTACCGGCAAATATACTGTTTGATATCAATGGTGAATCAATTGGTTTCACCGTTTCAGGTGGCTTTGTCACCGTTGGAGGATATTGGAATGCTTCCATACTACTTTCACCAAATTTTGCCGCTGGAAACAATACCATTGAGGCAGCCTACATTCCAGCAGTTAATTTCTATCTTGGTTCAAATTCAACAACACAATTTGATACTCGAGGTTTCACTGAGATTAGGTTCATTGAACCTGCTTTAGACATACAAGGACAACCTACACTAAATGATCGAGTAGAACGAGGTAATGACCTTGATGTTGAAGTACTGTTAATTGATAATACGGGGTTGCCAGTTGAGGGCCAATTAATCACCATAACACTTGTTGGAACACAGATAACTACAATCCTAACTACCGCAGAAAACGGCACTGCATTCGGTACTATACCTATTCCAGCAAACATGAGTGTTGGAGAAAAATCAGTTAATGCAATTTTTACCGGGACTCCAGGTACGACCGGTTTAGTAGGTTCAGAGTCTAACTCTACCTTTGTGGTGCTAGCAAGTACAGATATAACCATCACAGATTTCCCAACAAGCTTAGTTGCAGGTGATTATATGTTAGTTAATGGTAGTTTATTAGATGATTTAGGTCAACAGTTAGCCATTGAAGGAATTCCATCTTCTGCCGTAGTCCATTTGATGATCGATGATGTATCAGTCGCCAGTATTGAAACGAATTCCTCATCTGGTGAGTTTAGTTTAGGATATATGTTACCCGATGACATAAGTGCAGGGTCCCATACAATTACCGTTGAATTCTTTGGAGGTAGAGATTGGGTCGACCCAATCGGCGTTGGTGAGCCATCAAACCCTGAATATTATCTTCCAAGTACCGCTACTGTGCAATTCAATGTTAGTGTTCCAACAAAAATATCACTAATAACTGAAGGTGGAGATGTAAACCGTGAAGAAATTATGATAATTGAAGGTTTATTGCTGGATGTAGTAGATAATCCACTCAGTGAATTAACTGTAGAAGTTTGGCTTGACGGTGAGTTTATGACTAATGTTACGACAGACTCATCAGGTTTGTTTACGGCAATCTATCCGGTGCCCGCTGATGCAGAACTTGGCCCCGTACTTCTCGAAATTAGATTTATTGGAAGTCAATTTTACCTACCAAGTGATGCAAATGGGACATGGAATATCTTTAGCCACATTATACTTGATGTGTCACTTCCAGAAACTTTAGCAGTTGGGCAAAATGTAACAATAATTGGCAATGTTGCAGATAATCAATTGTCTCCAATATCAAACCACCAAGTCGAATTAATCATTGAAGGTATAACTATTGCTTCTGTTATCACAAATGAAAATGGTGAATTCACATACAATTGGTTGGTAACCGACTTATTTGACTTTGGGAACCATACTTTGACTGCATATTCAGGCAGTCAAGGTTACTATCGAGCAAATAGCACAAATACGACCTTCTTCTTAGCCCATAGAGCCGATATCACAGCATCTTTTGACACTAACCCCCAAGTTACACGAGGGGATATTTGGGAAATTTCAGGTCGTTTGTTCGATATTGACTCTTTAACCAATGAAGGACTTGAGAATGAGGTTTTAGCAATCTACCTTGATGGAGAATTAGTTGCTACTACCACAACGGGCGTGAATGGTGATTGGAATGTAGTTATACTTGCCAGTCAAGACTTAACTAGAGGTCAGCATCAGTTTGATGTAGTCTTCGAAGGAACTTATTCCCATATTGGAACAAATCAAGAGTTGGCGGCATTTGTGTGGGCTAACTTACAAGTTTCTATTGATTCAAGTTCGACTAATGTTGCTGTTAGATCTGATGGAACCTTTGGTCCAATTACCATAACAGGGTCAATTTCTGAAATTGGTGGGACGGGAGAAATATTTGAAAACTTGATTATTAATGTTGGAAATGGTACGGAATGTGCGACTCAAAGAGAGGGTGCGAAATGTATACCAAGTAGTTTGGTTAATGTTAACTGGTTTAATGGTAATTTCACCATTGATACTGTTGCTCCGTCTTGGTATGATGTCGGTTCGCAATATATCTACCTAGATGTTCTTGAGAATAGTTCCTTGTATCTAAATGGTGTTTCCGTTAACCGTGCAATATTCATCAAACTCAATGTAGATTATCAATGGGATATTGCTCAAATAGAGGAGAGTGGCAATAACGAGGTTACTGGTGGAATTACAATACTAGCAAATGATACTGGGCTTGGTGTTCCTGGAATATCGGTGATTTACACCTTATTGAATGAATCAAATGGTCAATTAGCCAATCCACGTACTGTAGTGACCGATCCATCGGGTTTGGCAGAATTTGAGTTTATCTCAGACCCTCCATTTGGAGATTTCGAACGTTGGGGTTACGTAACAATTGATGTGCAAATCAACGATCCAATTATTTCCGAAAATAGTAAACAAAAATTTGAATCACTCAGGACATCGAATGAATTCAGTCCAAAATACAAATTCGATGAGGAAGAATCGACTGTACCTACTTGGGCATATGTGTTAATTTTACTAGTAATTGCTTTGGTTGCTGCTGGAATTGTAACCTATCGTATGAAGAATAAGAATGAATTATTACAAGAGGCAGCCGAAGTATTTGCTTACACAGCAGAGTTACTTGCAGCAGGAGATTCGATTAGAGAGACTATCTTTACATGTTATCAAAATATGTGTTCAGTATTACAACAGAATGGATTCTTGCGAAGAGATTTCGAGACTGTACGAGAATTTGAAGTTGCGATACGACAAGCTATGCCACAGATTTCGGATGATGCTTTAACTGCACTTGACAATATGTTTGAGATGGCAAGATACAGCAGAGATGAAATGGGTGCTCAACATCAACAAGCAGCACAGATGGCACTTGAGAGAATGGTTCAAGAGATTTCATCGCTTGCTGCGATACCAAATCGATGAGTTTTACCAACGAAGATTGAGTCGGTTGTTGACCAAACTTGCAGTTAAATTATCGATAGTGACTCCTTCTGGGGCAGTTAATTCTCTCTCTAGAGTATCTCCGTCATCTTCAGTAATCTTTAGTTTAAGGACAATGCTATTATTTATTTGACGTGAGTATAACTCTATTTGATTTTGTTCAACACCTAGCAATGGTATCGTTAAACCATCAGGATTTATCCTACCATTGAGTTCATTTACCATCCACTCTAATTTTAACGATGGCTCAACATTGGCGATATGTTCCTCTGGAATCATACCTGCAGTAACCAGAACTTGTTTATGTTGACTTTGTACGTTTGCTAAGTGGTGAGCATCTAAACTGAAATCTCCGTGCAGTAGTTCTGGTGTGGCAGATAATCCATCTGACCCAGGTTGCTGATTATCTTCATTGAAGTCGACTTTCTCATCAGAGATATCAACGCGCTGCCATGTTGTCATGGAGCAGGCTCGTTGTCATACATCAATGAACCTTGTTATTTTACAGGACGTGGTTAGTTGCGTTTTACTCGCCTGAAAAACCGCTTAGCAAAGGCATTGGTAGTTTTGGGATCATTGGTTGCATTCATCATCATTGATTTTGGATAACAATTGGTGTAAGTTCGGTCTCCGTTTCGTTTGTCAAGAAGTAAAATCAAGGCTCTATCTTCGACAGATCTAATTGGACGACCCATAGCCTGTAAAATTGCATTTATCGCTGGCTGTGTGACGGTATATCGCCATGAATTTTCCTTTCCAAATTTGTCTGCAATATATTGTTTCAAGGAATTTGACAAAACAGATGGGGGTGGATTAGGGATTCCTATACAAACTACGGAACCTAAAACCCCGTCATTATAATCGATACCTTCGGATAATCTAGCACCAAATACCCCACATAGTAGTATTCGATTTCCAGAACTTCTTTCAGTTTTCAATTCAGCAACTATTTTGTCAATATCATCTTTAGACCAATCTCTTGATTCAACTCTCTTCTTGACGCCTTTGAAGTATACATCGCCAATAATTTCCTCCATCAATCGGTATGATGGGCAAAATACTGCTATATGTCCTTCACTACCATCAATTAGTGCTTGTATATGTGAGCGCATACGATTCCACATTACTTCTGAGCGCTCATTGTATCTGGTTGTGACGTCTTTGGCAATCAGTACAGGTCTTCTTTCCCCGGCAAAAGGCGATTTGTATGAGGTTTTTGTAGTAAGCCGTTTGGGTAGAGATAATATGTCAGCATACATTTGTGGTGGGTAAAGGGTGCCAGACATCAATATTGATCCGCTACACATTGCAAAAATTTCACCTGATAAAACACCGGGATCAAGCAAGTGGGTAGTGATTTTACCTTCCTTACCTTTTGGCGAAAAAACCATGCAAAAAGCAGACGTATTGCCGAATTTTTCTATTGACTCGAAGATGTATGAGATTCTATGTGAGTCAGGTTCAGATTCCTCTTCTTCTGATTCAGTGTCAATCACAACTCTTGCTAATATTTCAGAGAGCCTGAGCAATCTTTGTGATTTTTGAAACAGCGGCTGAATATCTATAGTTCGGTCAAGTTTCATTTGCCCAACTAAACCTTCAAACTCATCACATGCTTCATGAATCTTTTCAGTAAATTCTTGGGCACTAACAATTATCTCCTCCTCATCTGATACTTGTGAATGAAGTGACCGGAAATAATCACCTAATTTTACTCTGAGTAATTTAATCACTTCAAAAGCCCATTGTACTTCTTCAAGAGATTGCATGGTACTAGATGACGAGTTTTTCATAGCAGAGTTTTCCAAAGTACCCATGTATTCTTCTAATTCCATTGCCGCATTACGAATTATTATTGGGGTAATCACACGCTCCATGCTCATTCTTATTCTGTCAGGTAAATTATGCGCCTCGTCAACTATAATGATACAATTTTTCAAACTGACTCCCATCGAAGGCAGTGAATTTTCTCTAACCTGTTCAGCGAAGACATGGTTATAATCACAAACTAGAATATCACTATCCTTGACTGCAGACCTACATGTTTGCCATGCACAAACACCCCATGTTTTTGACTTATCAACTATTTCTTCAACATGGCGCGGGTACTCCAAAATAAATTTTCTAACATCATCTTTGAGCCTTCCTCTGGCGGATTCACTAGAGCCTTGTTCGCACAAACACCTCCCTGATTGTATGTCAACAACCTCGCACATTGATTCACGGCCGATAATATCAACCACTTTGATAGGGCGCTTTACCCCTTCAATCATTGAATTTATTTTTCTTACAGTATCAATGACAATTTTATGCTGGGACTGTCGGCCAGTGAGAAATAATATGTGTGGCTTTTCAGCCGACTCAAGGGCTACTTCTAATGCTGCAGCAATTGCCGCAGCAGTCTTGCCAATTCCCGTTGGAGCAGCCGCCAAGTGATGGCCATTTTTCTTTAGTGACTCACGACATTCGCGAATCATATCGATTTGTCCGGGCCGAGGTTCAATGTGAGCTAAAAACGGGAATTCTCCCCTATCATCAATGATAGAATCTCCCGCCATAGTTAACAGCCAATGTCGACGATTCTAAAGGATTGGCCTCGCGGCCGCACTATTGTTGAATTATTGTGCCCAGAAAAGTGGGGGTCTGGGCACGTGAGAACCACCAACTCAGCTAGCTGGGGTGGAATTTGAGTCCCCCCAACCGCCTCCAGGGGGGGTAAAGGAGTTGTCACTGTTGCCGGTGGCTCCTCCCAATGTTCCGTTGCGTGCAAGACGGGCACGCATCCGCAAGTTGTTGATGGTAACGAAACCGGATCTAATTTCATCACCCTTGAGGGTAGCATCACGATTTGTATTTTCGTTTTGCTTCATATTCCCATCCCCTCTGCACTCTCACCTTATTCTTGGTATTCTTTGCTTTTCAAAGTCAGTGCTCTTGATTTCTCAAGAGCTTCTTCGAGTTGTAATGTATCTTCGCCTCTTTTAATCGAATTTGCAATATATAATTTGAGACCTTCTAGAGCAGCCTGCTCTTTACTGGTGCCTTCAAGTTCATAGAGCATCTCTAAATGCATTTTATCTCTTCTACCCAGTGGTATTTTGATTGTATCCATCTCAGGCAATCTTGGTTGACCTCTAAGGTACTCTTGAATTGCCAATCTGACAACATCAGATCGGTTTCTTGCTCCATGCTGCCCAACCTTGGCATCAAGGAGCATTAAGTCCTCTTCATTGATACGAAGAGAAATGTGTGAACTTGGTGCTACCATGTGTCTTCCTCAACCCACGGTACGTTAGAGAGCATATAAACGTATCTCATTTGGTGACAAATCGTAACACAATGTAATACGGTTTGAAATGGCTCATATAAATATGATTATTGGGCTTCTATGCCTCGTTTACTACCTGTTGCGAAGAACATTTGACTGGTATAATCATATACTTTAGACCCCTAGAACAGTTATGAGCGTAACACCAAGCCGAGGGCTGTATCTTTACTTGAGAACCTTAGATATTGCAATGGAGGATGAAATTGTAACAGATGATGAAGCTAGTATTCTGCACGTTCTGGCAAATGCTCTG